>Ga0196899_1001584_pt1 | contig 11092 bp, 5 predicted proteins | sample VirMetDEL_Sep_01_FD_169095 | JGI IMG/M metagenome (GOLD analysis project Ga0196899, IMG submission 169095) | Aqueous microbial communities from the Delaware River and Bay under freshwater to marine salinity gradient to study organic matter... | ecosystem: Environmental > Aquatic > Marine >... | reverse complement strand
GGTAATAGGAACACCAGTGGTTGTTACTGATGCGTTCCATGTTACAAGAACCTTCTGACCAGTGTTAGGGGTTCCACTCGGAGAAATCGCAAGCGGACCTACAAGTGTTACTGTTCCTGTCGCTATATTCTCAACATGAACAAAGTCTGGGTATGCTGTTGAAGCATCAACTGGTATGCTTACAGTTCCTGATGTAGGTAATGTATAGGTCTTTGCCATTACTGTTTCTTAATTAGGAATATTTTAAGCTCAGATATTTTTGTCGGAAATGAAGAATTACTTGTCTTCAATTTAAGGTCTATGGTTAGGTCTTCCCCGTCTAAATCAGTTCCTGATATAACTTGATTGGCCACATCTACTTTTATTGGAAAGTATCCAGTAATGTAGTTACTTGGATATAAGTAAATAAAACTCGCGACTCCAATATCTGTCATGACCTCATTGCTGGCCTTTATCCTTACAGATGTGTTTGAAACCCTTGTAATATCAACAGAGAACTTATATCCGTAAGCCCCCGTATAAAGAAGGTCTGGGGCAAATATACCAAGCCCAAGTTGAGTGGCAACAAGTGATGGTTGGGATATTGATATCTCTAAACCCTGATTAACATCACCGTGATCATTAAAAACGATACCCTCAAGCCTTATAGTATCTTCATTTGTGTCAAGCATACCTGCCGCTATGGTAGGTATCGAAACACCAGAAGGAACAGAGTATCCCGATGTAGTTACATCACTCGATGGAGATGTCAATGCGTATATCAGTGCAACCCCGTCAGTTCCATTTGCTCCGTTAGTAACCACAAATGTATTTGTAGTTGCATCATCGTATGTTATAGTATAGGTATCGGTAGTACCCGCAGTGCCTTGGGGAGAACCAGATGAGTTTGAAGTCCACGCTATAGACGCTATTCCATTGCCATCATCACCAGGCGCACCATTTGTTCCAGCAGGTCCTTGAGGTCCATGAACTCCAGGCAGTGTTATATTTGAACATGAATTACAGCTCATTTCTTAACAGCTTTTACATTCGTTATTACATATCGCCTGAAGTCCTTCAAGCAACTTATCAGCTTTAGCGTCCTTTCCACATGCAGCAGCGGCCTTGATACCTTGCAACATCAGCATGGCTTCAATGGCCGCATCCGTCTTCTTGTCTCCCACACAGTCACAACTTACATCGATGTCTGACATCTTTCCTCTTACACAGCACTCTACATCGCAAAGGAAGTATGACTCCGTGACTGATGTGGAGTTATACTCATCTCCCTCGTGAGAATCTGTAAGATTCCACGTTACAGTGTATTTACCATCTGCAAACTTTGCAGAAGATGCGTTTGATGGACTCGGAGTCACACTACTTGCTGTCAGGTTATTCAAGGCTCCAACACCAAAGTAATAACCACTAACCGCTGTAATGGTCAGTGACGTTCCTGACGTATAAACAACATCGTCAAGACCCAATGATGAAGGAAGTGCATCAATAGCAGCCTCAAGACCATCTCCCACTTCTGTCGCTGTAAATGAAGAACCAGTTGAATACGAAACAGCATAGTCCTGAACGTATCCGCTCACCATTGTCCTTATAATAAGAGAGTACGTGGTATTAGCAGCACTTACCCAGTTAAGGTCTACTGAACTTACTGAACCTGAACCACTTATGATAGTGCTACCAGCGGATACAGTGTATGTGAATGGACTTGTGTAAAGGTCGTTTCCTATCGTTGAATTATCGTAAACAACAGTATTACCACTTGGGTCTGTTACAGACAGGCTGTTTGTTACTGATTCACTAGGTTCTCCAGTTATGGATCCAGTTACAACGAACTCATTTTGACTACAGTCAAGACATACAGTATGTGATATAGCTGTTATTGCCATCTTCTATTATTTCTTACAACTCTTGCAGTTCATTTTGCCGTGCTTTTTGCACTTCTTTCCTTTCTTCATTCCTGATTTCTTACTACCGTAAGCCATGATTCTCACCATTTAACTTTGTCCGCCCAATAGGCAGCAGACATTTTGCCTTTTTTTATGTTCCTCCTGTGACGAGCCTTGAAACTCGCACGTTTCTTTTTCATCTTCTCTGACTCACCCTTCTTGGGTTTGCCAGCAGTCTTTGCCCCCTGCTCACCGAAACGGATAAGCTTGGTCTTGTCACCCTCTTTAGCCATTACTACGTGGCTTTTTTTAGCGTTAGATGGAGTTCTTTTAGGCTTATTGAAACCCTTAAGACCCAAACGCTTCATAGTCGCTTTCGCTCTGCTATGCTTACCCTTTTCTGCCACGCTTTATTGCTTTTACCCTTTTACCCATTCCAACCCTGCTCTTCTCCCTCTTCTTTCGTGCGAGTTCCGACTTGGACATTTCCGATTTTGTCTTCGGAGTCTTTTTGGAAACACGCTTGGTAGGTCTGCAATACTCGTTCTTACCACCAGCACCACATGCCTTACCTGTTCGGGTATCAACCCATTTTTCCTTTTCCCACCTTTTTAGCTCCGTTCCTGACTTACTCTTCTTAACCTTACCACTTGCCTTACGGCACTTTGCTATAAGCTGAGAACGCCTTGCACTATTTTTCATTTTAGAGGCATACTTCCTATAGCAACTATCCTTCGGCATAACTCAAAGGTACGGAATTTTGAGGATATAACATTGTGTATCAATCCCCGATAAGTTCAGGGTCATTTTTAGCCTCTATGTATTTTGTTAGAAACTTATTGAATTTGTCTTTTGACATCACTGAGTTGTATTGACCCCTGTATTCATTCATCATTTGAGCTGATATTTCTTTAAACTGATCACCCTGAACATCAACATCACCAAAGTCTTCAAAAAACCTGTATGCCATTACAACTGGATCCCTGTCAACCACGTATGTCAACTTATACTGTGTCGGAAGCTCAGGAAGATTAAGTGCTGGCACTGCATTTCTGTAGACCTTATGCCTTATTTCCATTTCATCTTTTTCTGATATTTCAACATTGGCTTCCTTGAATACATCGATTTGAGTGCTTACCATCTTATCCATTTCACTCACCAATGCATCCGTATCCAAAGCGTCTATATCTTTGTTTTTAACCTTTTTAATTATGTCATCTACAACCGTTTTGGTTATTTTAGATGTAGCGTATTTTTCTTCTTTATGCTCTCTTATCTTCTGCTCTATATTTTTTGTTTTTGGTTTTTTAGCATACTCTTCGTAATCAGCAGATATGACTGCAACCTTTTTGGTCATGTTCAATATGTCGGAAACCAAAGACCTGTCCTTTTTGATTAGATCTGAAGTCTTATTGTTCCTGTCAAGCATACTGTAAACACTGGCTATTATAGGGTTATTCTCTGGTCTTGTAATGACCTTTTCAACCATTACCTTCATTTCTTTAGGAGTTATACTTGTATTCAACCCCATTGCCATGTCTTTGTAAAAACCTTGAATTTCGGGGTCGTTCCAACCTATAAGGTACTTACTGTCAAGTTCTGATTGGTACTTTTTCTCTGGAGAGATATCTCTGTTAGTGTATGGGTCATAACCAGTCATTATTATCATCATGAGTGATAACGGTATGTTCTTCTGAACCAATGTTGCTCCGTAATTATCTATCTTTTGTTTTTTTCCATTTTCATCAACTGGTGAAAGATTTATTGGCATTACGTATTCGTGAAACAAGTAGTTGATTTCAAAAGCATCTTTTTTTAAATCTTCAGAACTGTATCTTTCTTCACTTCCAAGAAACTGTTTTTCAAGGTTGTATCTCAATGCTTTTTCTGCCGCATAAGAAATAGGTATCAATGCTGGGTTCTTTGCTATCCTTATTACCTCGTAGTTTCCATTCTCATCCCTTTTACCAGTAGGTATGATATAGAATTTATTTCTGTAATATGGATTTATCGAATCAAGTATTTTGTAGTATTTCTTTAAAGTTCCGTATTTCTTGTCCTTTCCGTCACCTTCTTCCTCCTCGTCTTCATCGAACATATTAAGCATCATTAACCCCATACCAAGCATAGCTGTTGAAAGTATAGTAGTACCTTGAGCAACCCTGAACGTAAAAGCAGGCGGATTTTTTCTAAACTCTTTTGCAACGGTATCTGTACCTATAACAGCGGCATTTAAGTATGAGGCGTATGGGTTTACCTTTTTCGTAAAACTACCACCCTCGCTGAAATTCATGAAATCCCTTGACACAGCAGATGCTTTTTTTCTTGCATCCTTTTGCGCTTCGAGATATTCTTCATTTGTCATCTCACCCTTTGCTTCCTCTATTTTTTTGTACTCAGCATCTCTGACCCTTTCGTATATAGCCATTCTAAAACCAAGTTCACTGTATCTGTTAGCAGCCGTAAGTCCAGTTGACATAGCATCAATACCTTTTATCAACGCCATTGAGCCAGCTCTTGTAATATCACTTTTTTCAGCTAATTTAAGGAGAGATTCTTTCATCATTTTTCTAAGACCAAGACCTTTCTCCATGTACAGGAAATCCATGCCCACACCATTTTCCATTGCTTCTCTATAAAGAGCATCGTCTTTGTATATATGAGAAACTCCCTTTGCAAAATCTTTTATTGCTTTTACCATTGAAATCGGTGTTAGCGTCCAATTTCCATAAACATCTGATATTACAGATAATTGAATAAAATCTCTTGCAGTGTTGAATATGAAGAAGAATGGTGCGGCTTCACCAGTTGCGAAACTTTGAAGTATTCTTTGAGGTGTTTGAAGTAAATAGTCCAACAATTTAATAGCTGAACTATCTGGCTTGACCGTACTTCTCATGTCATACCACTGCTTGAATATGTCATCCCTTATGTAGAATGATTTCTTCTCACCGTTCTCGTAGTAATTAGCTGAACTCATACCCCTTTTTTCTTTAGTGGAAAAAGCGTCAAGTATGTTTCCTAACTTCTTATACCTTAACCGTTCTTCTTTCGTGAACTTTTCCTTCTTTTTCAATTCATTGAACTCAGACTCTAATTTTAATAATACATCTACCATTTTCCTGTTGAGATCATTGAAAGCATATCTCCTTTCTCTTGATGAGATGTATCCAGCCAGTAGTTTTTCTGAATCCGTTATCAGCTCCCAATATGCTTCATCAGTGTTCAGGTCTTTCAATCCCTCTCTTAGTGTTCTAATAGCATCAGAACTAAGTGAATACTCTTTCATTAGTCTTGCATCATCTATGTTCTCAATGAACTCACCGTCAAATCCGAACATATGCTGTATGAAAACCCTCGGAGAATAGTCTTTACCTATCATTGCATCATATTGTTCCTGAGATATGATACCCTTCTTCAGGTCTTTTTCAAGCATTTTTCTGAACTCATTGAAATATGCGTCAGCTCTTTCGTTTATCTTTTTGAAATCCTTTTCTCCAACAACTGCTTCAATTTCAGATAACATTTCCCTTGCTACACTTAACCCTATGGGATTTCCATTTGAATCCTTACCAGTGAAATTTTCATTTTTAAGAAAACCAAGGTCTTCTCTGAATTGCTTTTCAAAACGTTTCTGTTTGACCTCGCTTAATGATTTGTACCATTCGCTTTGTCTAAGTGATCTTAATGCCTCATTTCTTATACCTCTTGCATCAAGTGCCTGTTGCTCTGTTGAATTAGCGTAATCATTTGCTACTGAAACAGCTTCATTGAATGCATTTACAGCTTCGTCTCCAGCTTTCTCAAACATTTCAGAAGCCTTCAATGAGTTAAGCCCCTTTCTGTTTGATTCAACTCTCGATTCGTTTATCGTGATTATTCTTCTGTATTTTATCAGAGAATCAAGATGTCTTCTAAGGTTAGGGAATATCCCATCGTATATCTTCTTTTTAGCATCTTGAAAAATAAGATTAGCATTTCCAGGTGAACCGAGTCTTGCTACGAAATAATCATAAACTGGCCTTATGTCTGTAGTTGATTTCAACAACTCCCTTGTGTCAGAAGAGAATTTAACAAAAGTTCTCCTGATGTCCATGAACAGTTTTTTCGCTGCATTGAAAAGACTCTTGCCTCTTTTTTCAAGGTCTTTCCTGTTCATGTCCTCCGTCTTTTCGTAGTTTGTTTCTCCTTTTTTAGGTTTTACTTTTTCAGCTACAAACTTTGCCCCAGCATCATCAAGCGTAGCCTCACCGCCAGTAAAGTCATTGAAAGCCTTCTGAATGTCTTTGGCTGTCTTTAATCCGAGTGCTTTAATGTATGTCAGGAACGCTTCCAAAAGCTCCATATCCTCATTTGCCTTTGATTTTGGGTCGAATACTACTCCGAGGTTCTTTTGGCTTTGCTTCCACTTTTCCCATACATTGTTCAGGTTGTCCTTGGCAGCTTTTACTTTTTCTTCTTCGCTGACTTCTTCTTTACCTTTTTGGGTAGGCTTTTCAGGTTCTGCTTCGGGTTTTCCTTCCTCCACTTTTTCGCCAGCTTTGGCTTTTCGCTGTACAGGTAATTTACCTGTTGCTTGCTCTTTGGTTGCTTCTGCTTTCTTGGCTATAGCTTCGGTAGATTTGGTTCTCATTCCCTCTGCAATCTCAGCTTTGGCTTTATTCATTTCAGCCATAATCTCCTTCTCTTTCACATAGAAGTCTGATGCCGAATACGGTTGATTGTGCTTCTCGTTTTTAGAGCCGTCACCTAAAACCTTATCTATTGCAGTCTGAAACGCTTGCTTGTTTACCCTTTCAAACAGACTCGGTTGTGCATCTTTTGGTATTCGTAAGTTGATACCAGAAGCATGCCCACTTCGAAGATCTGAACTCTTAAATGCCAATCGAAGGAAACGACTACCGTCAGTACCTTCTGCAATTTCAGACACAACCTCTCCAAGTTTGGCGTTCTTGTTTTCGACAACACCTCTTGCTTCGCCAGGAAAACGCATTACATCACCAAACTTCTCAGCAAAGATTCTATCACTTGCCAGCACACCGTTTTCGTGGCTCTCTCCAAAGAAATTGTCTTTCTCTTTCATTAGCACATCAGAATTACCCATTGTTGAATATTCTGACTCAGGTGTTGCTGCAGTTGACTTGTTAATCACATCAACTGGATCGATTTTGGTTTCCTTTGCTATTTCCTCCTCCGTTTTTGCAACTTGGTCTTCGGTGTCAACCTCTTCGGTAGTTTCCCGAACGTCTCCTTCTCCCACCGCTTGGCGGTCTCTGGTAGGTTCTTGTACATCCACCGTCTCTGTGCTTTGCTCTTGAACGGCATCTCTTTGTCCTTTTAGTAAAACAATTTCTCCTGTTGATCCGTCATCATATTTTGTAACTATGGCATCATATCCGTCTTGTCGTATGGCTTCAGAAAGCTCCTCTCCAACCTTCCCGTCATACCTTTGGGAAAGTTCGTTTTTGTAGGATATTTGAGTATCATCTGTAATATCTATTACAAGAGGATTTTCCAATTCCACTACACCAGTTTCAAAACCTTCTGGCGTAAAGTCCGAAACCTTTTGGGTTACATAATCTCCACTTGCCTCTACGTCTTGACCAAACTCACCCCCCATGTCAGGAGCTTTCTGTGGATTTTTATTGTAACGTATTTTTAAAGGCTTATTTGTCTGTACTTCATCTTTCTTTTTAACTGTAATCTCCTCGGTAGGCTCAGCTTCTTTTGTTTCGGTAGGAACGGTTTCTTGTTTTGGTTTGGTTATTAATCCGTATGTATTACTACCTCCTTCTTTAATTAAAACAGCATCATAACCTAATTCACTTACTATTTCAGCAAAAATCTTATTTGCATTTGGTTTGTTTATTTTGGTATGATATGGCTCTAAGTTTGTTCCAGCCTCTTTTTCGTATTGGTCTATTTTATCAAGAAGAGCGTCTATATTTTCTTCAGATATGACTCCTGATTCCATAGCCTGTTCAGCCGCTATTCTAAGGTTTTCACCAATGTCAGAAGACCTCACATCCGTATTGAACTTATATGGTAGTTCAAATGCATTTTTAGGCTTTAATATTTCTTTTTCTTCAACATTAAATGAACCATCATCGTTTATAGATGCATAATTTTTCGCTACAGATTCGCTTTCTGCAACCCATACCATTCCTTCATTTACACCCTTTGCAACGTTGTTCCCTTTTCCTCTAAACACCTTTACACGTTCTTCAATAACTTCAGCAGGAACAGCTTCAGCAACTGGCTGCGTTCCTGTCTCTACATCAAACAGCCCTTCTTGTTTTTCAAGTGCATCATACTCTTCCTCTGTAAGTTCTTTCTTTGTTCCGTCTTCATAGGTTACTTCTCCTACAATGCCGTTTTGAGAAGTGCTGAACCTGGTAAGTCTTCCTTTTTGTTTGGCAGGAACGGTGTCTTTTTGAGACTCAACAATGGAGTCTATTTCACTATTTATTTCACTTAACCTCTTCTTGTTAGATTGGAGTTTTATTTTTTTGCTTTCAATTTTTTGACGCTCCTTTTCTAACTCAAAAATTCTCTGACGATTTTCACCCTGAATACTCTCATCTATACTTTCAAGTATCTCTGCATCTTTCTTCTTTTCTTCAAGCTGAGAAGACCGCTTTTCGTCATTGTTTATTTTTATATCAGCAGCAGCTAATTCCATAGGGTCTGATGTTCTTATCAGATTATCTATAAACTCTTTGGACACGGACTCACCATTCACCTTGTAAGTAGATGATTTTGACATCTCTGTTATGGCGGCAACAACACCACTTGGACCCTCTCCAATTCCCTCAAGAGCCACTTCTGAAACATCAACATCTTGACCAGAAAGTTTCATTGCTGTAAATTCACCAAGACTACCTCCAACCCCTTCTACCGCAGAAGTACCTATTGTTGTTCCTACTCTTGATGCGCCACGCTTTAAAAGTTTAGAGCCAAGCCCCGTTGCCATACGAGCAGTTAAAAAATCTATCAAAGCGATTGAACCTCCCCTTAAAGCAGTTCTTCTCTGTACGTTAGCCAAACGCTCTTCATTATTAAGGATTGCCCTAACTCCCTCTAAATCGTATTTATAGTTCGTACCCTCTTCTTTATTTAAACTTTCAATTTCTTCTCTCAAGAACTCAGCGTAAGAAATACCCGTTTCCATTGTTGTTCCTGCCGCAGCCATAGCGTATGGTAAAGAGGTCATGAAACCCGAAACCGCTCCCGCACCTGTTCCAATCCCAGGAGCAATGAAAGTACCACCTGTTGCACCTGTAGCTGTGCCTGATGCAAGAATTGTACCTCCAGCCAAAGCAGATTTCTCATTCACCATTCCAGATATAGAGGAAAGCATTACTTCAGGGGCTACTGTTGGGTTTTCTACAAGCCCCATAATCACTCCCATCACAGGCTCTCCCTTTTCTTTATATTCTTCGTAGGTGTTTTGGTAATCGAACATTTCCTGAGAAGGGCCTTGCTCTTCCATCCTCTTTGAGGCATTAAGCATTGCATTTATCTGTTCGTCAGAAGCTTTAGCTCCAGAAAAAAGCATATCAAAACCTGTTTCTGCACCCTCTGCTTGCGCTCTTCCCGTTCCCAATACAGCCCTCCCGAAGTCATCTATTACATCTCCAATTCCAAGAGGTGTAACTGAATCCATTGCCCTTAATGCCGCTCCGAACTCGCCTGTAAAAAAGTCTTGTTCCTTGTAATGTCTTTTATGTATGTCAGACATTTTACCCTCAAGTTCCTTGTTTATTTGGGACTCAATGTTTTTCCGTTCCTGCCGTATCTCTTCATCCGAATCAACCAGTTCGGAAAACTTATCATTCATTGAACCTACAAAATCTTCAAGCTCTTTATTTGCCTCATCAACATCTTTACCTTCATTTATTGCCCTCTGCAACTCATCTTGTTTTTTAGAAATTTCAGAGTTTATGGCATTGGAAATAGATTCTATCTTAGGCGATATGACATTGTTGTTTTTTTCTGCCAAATAGAAATCTGCCTCAGCGTTTCTCTGAGCCATCAATAATTCTTCTTCTTGAGGAGACTTTCTTTTTCTTTTCTCCCTTTCAGTTAGAAGATTCTGAAAATATTTGGGCTGAGTTTGGTCTACATCCCTAAGTACGCCCCTAGTTGTTTGAAGTTTTTCAGGTGGCGTATAATTTTCCCCTTCCCAACTACCCCCAACGTATCCGTCTACATTATGGTATTTCGATTCATTTGAGAATGTTGGGTGATTTGGCTTCTTACCTATATCCCCCCAATGCGGCTTATCATCAACTTCATTTATTGCTGATGACATATTCTCTTTGAAAGCAGCTCTAAAATCGTAATTGTATCCGTATCCCTTTTCTTTATAATGCCTGTAATCACCGTCCGTTATGTTCCCAATATTATGCTGCTTTTTTAGCCAATCTTGGAATTTAACCTCATCTTCTTGGCTTAACTTTGTCTCGTATCGAGACGGGTCTACCTTATAACCGCTAAACCCTTGACCAACTGAAGGAGATGGTGTAGGTTCTTCCGAAACACCGCCAAGACCAGGTAAAGGAGCTGCCTGAGTCGGTGCTGCTTGTTGAGTTTGAGCCGCCTGAGTCGGTTCGGTCTGTTCTTTTTTTTTTACGTCAGGAACAGATTCTTGTGCTTCCTGAATACTGAATACAGAAGAAAATTCATCTACAGATTCTGGTACGGTAATTCCCTTAGACTTAACGAAAGAATGGAATTGAGAGGCTATTGCTGAATCTTGCATTGAAGATTGAAACTCCTCATAAGTAGCTGGCACTTTTATATCTTTAGATACTAAGTAGTCGTAAAACTGCTTTCCTTTATCGTTCATTCTTATTCAAATGGATTTGATACTTCGCTTGATTCGGATGACTGCGTTCCTAACATAGAACCACCACCCTTAAGGTCTTTTATTATTCTTTCTCTTTCTTTCTTATCAACACCAACTCCCTGCCAGAATTGACTATCTATTTCTGCATTTGAAGGTATGAGATACGTTTTGGCGTATTTTGAAAGACTTGTGTAATCAATACTTTCCTCACCCATGGATTTTGCAAATGCCAACTCATACGGACCAAGTTGCTCTATATCTGCTTTAGATGCAACCTTGTACCATAATTTACCATCCTTATCTGAATAAGAAGCTAAGGCTATAGCGTCATTCAACCCTTTTTGCGTTGACTTTATAGGCG
>Ga0196899_1001583_pt1 | contig 11093 bp, 5 predicted proteins | sample VirMetDEL_Sep_01_FD_169095 | JGI IMG/M metagenome (GOLD analysis project Ga0196899, IMG submission 169095) | Aqueous microbial communities from the Delaware River and Bay under freshwater to marine salinity gradient to study organic matter... | ecosystem: Environmental > Aquatic > Marine >... | reverse complement strand
CAAACTTTCTAACTGACCATTCACATAACGATGGTCAAATCTTGCAACATCAGCACTCGCAACTTTTATCAAACCATCAGAATCCATATAAGTTCCAGTAGTCGTTCTACTGAAAGTAATACGAGGATCTAATGTTCTTGATCTTGCAAAGTCAAGATTCAGTGAAGGTCTAATTGTTGGGTATGTATTTCTTATACTCATTTTACTTCGTTAATGTTTGGAGTTGATCGTTTGATAGACGGGTTGGGTAGTATGAGAGTTTGGAGATTGTTCCTCCCCAAAACTGACCACTACCATCACTACCAATGAACATTCGATTAATACCAGTAGGCATTGTGACCGTTGTGTCAGTTGTAGTTAAAGTCCCATTCACACCAAAAGTAGAATCATTTATTTTTAGTGCCTGGATCATTTTAAACTGTGAAGTGTCAGGTAAAAATCTTGCAACATAGTCTGTTTGATTTACACCACCAGAATTAATACTATAATTGGTAAGTTGTGTACTACCCTGAGCACCATAAAAAGCAACATTATTATTAAGAGTTCCATCATTCATTCTTAATAAGTTTGGATATGATATAAAGTTTCCACTATAATTTCTTCTTGCAGTAACCATCAAAGTCCATTCTGATGAATTATACCAATCTGAGAAATTATCACCAGTCATAGAGACATTATCGGGGTTTCTGGTTGCCTGAGAATCAGTGCCATTTGGAATATAAGATGTTGGGAATGCTCCTGCTTCCACCTGAGCACCCCAATAATACATTCCAGAAGATCCATCACCAGTATATGATCTAACAGTTGTTGATTGAGCAAATCCCAACAAAACAGAACCTTCTCCTGTTGATGTTGCAGTGCTTGTGAAACTTACTCTATACCAACCATTTGGGAGTTTTGTATTAGTAATATCATCAAATGTGTTTTCTGTAAGATAATATTCACTGCTTGTTTCTAAATTTAATATTACTTGTGTATTATTGAAATTAGTATATACTTTACAATATACATTATCCCTACCATTTGGTTTCACATACCAAGACCAAGTATAAGTAACTCCTGATGTATAATTAAATCCTTCTTGGGCCACATAATGTTCTCCAAAAGCAGTATTGTTTTCTGTTAATAAACTTACACCAGATGATCCGTCTGGTGCAGTAACGGATTCTGTTGTTGGAATTACCCTTCCTCTAAACCACCCATCCTGCACTCCTGATACTGGAAGTTGTGTAAAATCTTCGGTATAATTAAATAAATTACTTCTACTCTCCTCAACCAAAAGACCCAAAGATTTTATAACACCAGTAGAAGCATCATACTCGTGGTCAAATCTTGGTTCATCGGCACTCACAACCTCAACCAAACCTTGCTCATTCACTCTGGTTGCTGTTGTTGTGCGACTGAATGTAATGCGTGGATCTAGGGTTTTAGACCTTGCAAAGTTGAGGTTCAGTGATGGTGAGATTGCTGGGAAGTTTTGTTGTATTGACATTTTACTTCGTTAGATTTTGGAGAACAGTGTTACTCAGACGGGTTGGATAATACTGTAAGTTTTTTAGATGTGCATTCCAGTTGTTATCAATATTAGTAACTGAATTCATACCAAATATAAGCATATATGCATCGGGAACTGCACCAGAAGTATCGATTCCCACAAGAGATCCATTTCTCACAAGAGCATAATCATCTGCTTTATATACAAATCCAACTTTGCTTGCAGGTGCCGCCGAACCTGTGCCGCCTGGTGGAGTAATATTTGCACTATCATTACCAGGAGTTATTCTTACTAAGTATTCAGCAGCACCATAATTCTTAGTAAAATAGTATTGAATAGAAGATGCAGAAGTTCCATCACTAGTTCTTGCAAAACCCACTGCGGGATATCCAACAGGAGTAGAAGAATTATAAGGAACATCAGTATGCTCAAAGACTACTGTTCCTTCTGTTTTATTAAACCATTCAGTTTGGTCTACATTCTCATAATATACTCTGTCGTGGTTTCTGGTTGCTGTGCTTCCTGATGTTGGGATTACTGATGTTGAAAAACTTCCCAATTCAGTTTGGGGCATTCCAATTCTTAAAGTTATATCAATAACAGCACCGTTTGTTGGAGTAACTAATAAATAAGGATGCAAAAATGTTGTAGATGCATTTGTATTTGTTCGACTAAAAGAATATCTGCAAGATGAAAATATATTTGTAGTCGATGAATTTATTGATGATAAAAAGTTACTGGAATTGCCACCAGTTAAATATGTTGTAGATCTTTCGTCCTGTGCTAATATAATTTGTGTAATTCCAGTGGTAGAACCAGATACAAGTTTTATAAAGCAAGATGTGCTCCAAGTTTGTTCATCACTTGCTGATATTTGAGACCCAGATTCGAAAGTAAATGTTGGAGATTGTGTTGCATTTGCAGTTCCACTCAATTTTAAATCAACATAATAAACGCCAGAGTCAATTCCAGTTCCAGCAATACTCCAAGTTAAATTTGAACGATTAAGCGGTGTCCAATTTGTTGGTGCTGTTCCTGGTGTTCCTACAACCGCACCTTGCATAGTATTATTTCTTATTTGATTAATCCTTCGTTCCTCAACCAAAAGACCCAAACTCTCAATCTCTCCATTTACATAACGATGGTCAAATCTTGGTTCATCAGCGGCAGCAGTTACAATCAATCCATTCGCATCCATATAAGTCGCATCACCAGAAGTGCTTGGTCTTGCAAATGTAATGCGTGGGTCTAGTGTCTTACTTCCCGCAAAGTTTAGATTGAGTGTTGGCCCTTCTTCTGGGAAATTCTGAGATATACTCATTTACTTTACATCTTTATACTGATATTTATTTCGTTAAATTCTGAAGTTGTGAGTTTGATAATCTTCTTGGGTAGTATGAGAGTTTGGAGATGTGACAGTCACCTGGATTGAGAATATTTCCCCAAGCATTATTACCAATGACTAATCTACCGACAGTTGCAATTCCAACACTTGTATCGGCAATGCCTAAGGTGCCATCAAAACAAGCATTTACGTTATTTTCCTGGTAAGAAAATATAATTTTTTGGTATTGATTTGTGGTGATGCCAGTAGGTCCACCAAATTGTGCTTGATTACTACCTCCATAAAATGCATTGATAGTTATTGATGTTTGATTGTTTTCATTTACCATATAAAAACCTTCACCAAATACACCATCTTGGTTTATTGACCACAAAACTTTTCCGGTAGTATTCCCAACATCTAAGAGTGAGGATTGCATAAAAATACTCCCCTCACTTTGATTATACCAATCTGAGAAGTTATCACCTTCCATAGAAACGATATCGGGGTTTCTGGTTGCCTGAGAATCAGTGCCATTTGGTATATAAGATGTTGGGAATGCTCCTGCTTCTAGTTGAGCACCCCATGCAATAACAGTCGTTCCATCATCGGCAAGTTTATAATAAGCAGATGCAGTATAAGTTGTTGATGTTGATACTCCTACACGTTGATAGATATATGAGGTATCATTACCACTTCTTAATGGGTAAAATCTTAATGTTGTGCATCCAGATGGAGTTGTAATAGTAGCAGAATGTCTAACCCACTCACTAGTAACGGTGAAAGGATAATTTTGGGGATATCCACTTATCCAAGATGAATTAGTATCATCATAAAATCCCCATTTCTCCGATACAAATCCAGGGTCATCTGCATTTTGTGTTCCGTCTGGAGAAATTATAGTATTGGCACTCCAATTTGTTCCAGAATCTACCCAATTATATTGTTCATCTAATTGGTCACTATAAGTAATCAAATTACTTCTCTGCTCCTCAACCAAAAGACCCAAACTCACAATGTTTCCATCTTCATACTTATGGTCAAATCTTGCCTCATCAGCACTCGCAACTTTTATCAAACCATCAGAATCCATATAAGTTCCAGTAGTCGTTCTACTGAAAGTAATACGAGGATCTAATGTTCTTGATCTTGCAAAGTCAAGATTCAGTGAAGGTCTAATTGTTGGGTATGTGTTTCTTATACTCATTTTAGATACTTACCTTTGATAAATTTATAAGTTGAGTATCCGTAAGTTTATTCGGATAGATTGATAATTTTCTTATGGTTCCATTCATAATATTATTTCCAGAGGTATCACTCCCACCAATAATAAGTTGACCAGTATCTTGTGCAAAACCAGTATTTGATGAACTTTCTAAGTCACCACCATTCACAGAAATATCAAAATCACCACTCTTCAATCCAAAGGCAACTCGGATCAATCCATCCTTTCCAGTATCAACAGCATTGGTATCAGTCGTATCATAAGTCGCCAAGAATATATTATTTTCATTATCATCATCGGCACGATAACGAATTATATCTGTTTGAGTTGTTGGATCTAACCATAATCCAGAAGTTCTTTGAGTTCCTAATCCAGTTCTCGTTTCCATCATTCTATTGTAATGAGGAGAAACTTGCTTGACAGTCGGATTATATTTGCCTTCTATATGTATCGTAAATTCTGATTGATTGATTAAACCTTGAGTGTCTAAATTGTCAATGTAACACTTATCTGAACTTGTTATTAGTGTGCCAGAAGTGCTATTTGGGATATAAGATGTCATATATCTTTGTTCTAACTGTGCTCCATAGATATAAATTCCTTCATTTAATGTTGTTGTGCCGTTATCAAGTTTATAGGAAACGGTTATACTTTCATTCACATTAAATGTCATGTGGCATCGATACCAATCGTTAGGATACGAAATGATACCTGCCGTGCTGATACCCGCATTTGTTCCAGAAGTTGTAATGCCAGTTACGGTTCCATTAGATAGATTATAATTAACATATTGATTTCCACCATTTGATCCAGTATAAACAGTTAAACTCATTACCGATGACTCTGCCTGTTTTGCAAAAACTGAATATGTATAGTCAGTATTTGAATTAATTCCAATATTTCTGTAAATACTATAAAAAGATCCACCAGCAGTATCAACATAAAACTTGGAGGAATTATTTGCTCCATCAGGAGAGGTTGTTGCATCAGTCACGGCAACTCCAACAACACCAGATCCAGTTGTTTGTTTTACCCATAAAGTAAAGTCATTACTATTAGGAACGTATTGTTGTTTTGCCTCTTCTAGTAAAAGACCCTGAGGTTTTACGACACCATCCTCATATCTATGTTCAAATCTTGGAATGTCTGCACCAACACTTTCTACCAATCCATTCTCATTCATTCTGGTTGCTGACCCTGTGCGAATAAATGTAATACGAGGATCTAACTGACCAGAATTTATAAAATTCAGTGTGAGTGTTGGAGAGACTGTAGGAAAATTTTGTCTTATACTCATTTTACTTCGTTAAGTTTTGGAGTTGATCGTTTGATAGACGGGTTGGGTAGTAGGTGAGTTTGGAGATGTGACCAGATAAATTTGTTCCTATTCTAAGTCTATCAATTCCAGTGGGAAGATTTCCACTCGTATCAGTTGTTAAAGATCCATTATATGATCTAGCAAAATCACTCTGTGCATATCCAACTGATATTTTTTTATTTACATCTTCCAAAGACACAGAAAATTCTGCTGAAATTACACTTCCCTGACCAGTGGTATTAGAGGTATAAAAACTATTTAATAATAAAGAAGTATTGCCACTCCATATCCATTGCCTCATAAAATCCGAAGATGGGGCAGAAGCATCCTCAATAGCATAAAAAAATCTACTTGTTGTAGTTGTTACTCCTACATTATAAACACTACAATAGATACTTCCCTCACTTGGATTATACCAATCTGAGAAGTTATCACCAGTCATAGAGACACTATCGGAGTTTCTGGTTTTTTGAGATTCAGTATCATTAGGAATATAAGAAGATGGGAATGATGCCTTTTCTAATTGAGCACCCCAAGCAGAAAAACTTGTTGTTAATGGAACAGCACTACTATTTGCATAAAGTCTCATAAATGTTTGTTGTGCACCAGCATCAGCAGAATATGTATTAACTAACCAGACACGATACCAACCATTGCCATAATACTCATATCCACTATCACCAGTATTTGAACCTGAAACATATAAATTTTCTGCCCATTCGCCTGTCTCCATATTAAAAGTTCTACCAACAGAATCACCACCAGTATTATTTTGGAATTGTAGTCTTGTAGTATCTTCTGTTCCTGCTTTCAGAAATATGGAGAAGCACCAAGTTTCACCAGCAACAACACCAGAATTGGTTGGTAATGGTCTTATAAGTTTATTATTTGCATCAGTAGTTTCTCCCCTATACTCAATTGTTGTGCTAACTTCTCCTGTTGGTAGTGTAATACTATTACCAGTAGGAATCATATTTACAATAGTCCATTGTGTTGGGTCTTCTGTGTATTTTTCATAATTAACTCTACTTTCCTCAACCAAAAGACCTAAACACTCACCAGTCTCTGGGTCGTGGTCAAATCTTGGTTCATCAGCACTAGCATACTTAATCAATCCATCCTCACCAACATAAGTTACCCCATTACCCGTCTGAGGTCTACTAAAAGTAATACGAGGGTCTAGTGTCTTTGAGTTAGCAAAGTCTAGATTGAGTGTTGGTCTTTGTTGTGGAAAGGTATTGCGAACTGACATATCAACCTAACCTCTTTTTAAGTTCATTGATTTCTTCTTGTTGTGCCTTGACTGCCTCAATCAGAAGACCTATGAGACCATTATAATTTACGGTCTTGGTGTCTTCTCCATTGACCAGTTGTGGAAGAACCTTCTCAACTTCTTGTGCGATGACACCAGCAGAAGGTTTATTGTTTTCCTTCCACTCAAAATTCACACCACGAATCTGAACAATCTTATCAAGTGGATTCTCAATTGTCTGAATATTAGTTTTCAGATTTTGGTCGGATGTTGTGTTAAAGTCGGTTGCCTTGACGGTTCCGACAACATCAAGTTTTTCTGTTGGTGTTGTGGAGTTTATGCCGACATTACCATCTTGAAGCATTGTGAATGCTTCTGTTTGAGACCCTGTTTGATTATCGGAGAAGATGGCAAATGCATTACCATTACCGCCACCAGATCCAAGATATTTTAGAGAGAATCCATAAGAACTAGAATCACTTTCGCCATCATAATTGATGTCACGACCATCAACTCTCAATAATGTTACATCATTACCAATACCACCAGCACCAACACGAATTGCGGTGCCGTTGTTTTCACTTATAAGACGAATAGTGGATGCTGATGTTTTTCCGAAGTCAAGTGTGTATTGTGGATTTGTAACACCAACACCAAGATTACCATCAGATGTAATACGAACTTTTTCTGTTAGGTTATAACTAGCGCCCCAATTTCTAGTCGCAAATGCTAATGAAGTTTTACCATTACCCTCTGCCTGCTCACGAACAGCAAAAATTCCAGCATTAGCATTACCGCTATTATTACCTATTACAGAAAATCTAAGACCTACATAATCGCCAGCTTGTGCAGATGCTCCTTTGACTGATCCAATCTTTATTTCACTTGTTGTTGGGGTATAATTATAAGGAGCAGTAAAAGTTCCGGTGTAAGAGGTTCCATATCCTGTTTTTATATCAAGTGCTGCTTCCGGTGCTGTGATGTTTATGCCGACTCTTCCATTGATGCCGCCGTGTTGGGCATGTAATACATCCTGTCCTCTGGGTCTTAGTGCAACATATTCTGTCGTAGAAGCACCATTCCATACAAATCTATCGCCAGTAATGGAGTTCTTATTACCCCAAATGTTTATACCAGCAGATGTTCCATCAATCTTTCCACTAAACGCATCAGTATTATATTTAAATTCGAGGGATGCATATCCATCACCTGCTGGTCTCTCACCAATTGTTAGTGTGGAATAATCACTTCCAGTTGTAGCAGTATCAGAACTTACGACTACCGCACCAAGAACATGAAGTTCTTCTGTTGGATTTGTGGTTCCAATACCAACCGAACCACCTGCACCGACGACAACATCATCAGAAGATCCACCTTCTCTACGCAATCCATTAGGGCTAAAGTCATCTAAGAATGCTAATTGACCCAAGTATTGATTCAGTGGGATTTGATCTGGATCACTTCCAATATCTGCCTGAGATACAATGTTCCAATAAGTTCCATCATAAAGTTCGGTAATGGTTCCACCGACTGCCAGTGTGCTTCCTGGATTATCAGTTCCAATTCCAAGTCTTGTAGTAGATGGATTAAATACCAATGCACTATCTGTAATACCAAGACCAGTTTGATTACCAGTGCCAGTTGCATAAGTTAAGTATCTTGCAGTATTTGCAGTATCATTGGTAATATCAATACCATTAACAGCACCAACTGCGGTGACTGCTTTCCACTCTACATTACCACTAGAACCATTAGAGGCAAGAACATAGTTAGTGAGACCTTCACTATTTGCTGAGTCAAGTATTTTTCCACGGAACCTTGCATCGCCATTAACATCAAATTTTACTGATGGCACATCAGTTCCTATGCCGACATTGCCATCACTTGTAACGACAAATCTGTTGGATAAGTTTGAATTTGTTGCTACTTGCTCAAAAGTGCCAGAAGCACCACTAGAACTATTATAAGTATCTACTCTAAATTCTCCAGCCGCAATTCTTACTCTATCAACTCCCCCACCAGTTGACGGTGTATCATTACCTTTAACAATGAGAAGTTCTGACTGTTCAGTTGCATTATAAATTCTTTCACCAATATACCCGTGATTATAATTTCCAGGTTGATCACCAGTCGTTCCACGGAATGCGATATAATTTGGTCCGGCATCTGCACCACCAACTCTTAAATTTCCACGAACATCAAGTTTTTCTCCTGGATTCGTAGCACCAACACCAAGATTACCAGAAACATAAGCACCACCAGTAACTTGGAGTTTTTGGGATGCTGTTCCTGTTGTTGTTGCTGCACCAACTAATAATTCTCCACCTACTGCATATCTGCTTACATCATTTCCATCAATAGAAAATCTAATTTCAGTATTTGTTCCAGTATTTCCACCATCAGCACTTAAATCTAATATATTAGTTCCTGAACCATTATCATTGTAACTAATAGCTGCATAACTTCCACCTCCAGGAGAAGTATCTTGTAAACGAATTCCAACATTAGAACTTGCACCTAAATGCAATTCGTCTTGTGGATTCGTAACACCAACACCAAGATTACCAGAAACATAAGCACCACCAGATACTTGGAGTTTTTGGTTTGAGGTTCCAGTATCTGTTGCAGTGCTTATAAGAACATTTTGATTACTTCCATTAATTCTAAATGATTCTAAAGCTCCACTATAAAATTTAGTATCATCACCAGTTCTAGAAATTACAAGAGCACCATTAGTAGCCGTTGATGTCGTATCGTCCAACATCAATAAATTCACTGCGGTATCAGTGCTTTCTAATCTCAAACAATCATTAGCTCCACCAGAATTAATATGTAATTTTGTAGATGGATTGTCAGTTCCTATGCCGAGACTGCCGCCAACATTAATCCAAGAATTTCCAGTGTCTTCCCTAAATTTAACGACAATTTTGTTATCAGCACTGGGAGTTGTTTTATAAAAATTCCAAATTCCACCATACTCAACAAATGACATCTCATTTGCTTCAACAGGTGCTCCTGCGGTATTGGAAGAATATCCTCGAAGAATTATTGAGTGAAAATTATCCCAATGATTGATGTATCCATAATTAGCAGTAGTTTGACTATTACTTACAGTTAACCTACCACCTAGTATTTTAGTATCACCTCTTACATCTAGTTTTGCTGTTGGTGTTATGGTTCCTATGCCGACATTACCAGTTGCTGGTTGAATTGCTAGTCTAGTAGTTGTTCCTTCTTTAACCGTAAATCCCCAATTTCCAGCAGTAGTATCAGCAACAATATCCCAATAATTGTCAAGTGTGCCAGATCCATTAGTTTCTGCCAATCTAAGTGTTGCATTAGCATTTCCAATACTTGTGCTAGTGTCTCGGATAGTTAAAATTGGATCAGCAGTATAAATTTCTAGTGCTGTTGCTGGATTATCAGTTCCTATGCCGACACTACCACCTGTTACATTCAATCCATTAGTTAAAGTGATTAAACCAGTTCCAGTGTCAGCAACATCAGACCTTAGGAAACTTGTTGCTTCTAATGTATCCAGAGTATCAGCATCTAAACCAGTTCCAGCACCATCGTTTCCTTCATGCCATACTGCGTTTCCATTAATTCTTACTCCACTTGCATTACTACTAACAACAAAGTTTACACCATCCTCAGCATCATTATGAGACTTAATTTCCAGAACAGAACCACCCAATCCACCAGTGTTTGTGGTGTGTCTAATGTGTGCAAGGTCTGTTAAATTAGATGTTCCCTCCTTATCATAGGCAGTCCAATAGATACCTCTATCTTGATTGGTTATTGTGGGAGTTCCATCAAAATAGACATTACCACTAGAATTAATTACAGTATTCCCAGAACCAACAGAAATACCTTGTGATGCAGTTATAATACCAGAAGCATTAATATCACGAACTTTTGATATATCATTCTCTGTAATATGAACATCACCAGCCGCAAGTCTTACACCATTAGGAACCTGAATGGAACCAATACCAACGGCATAGTTACTCAACCAGGCATCAGTTCCTAATCCAGAGAAAGAACCAGACTTAAACCACATAATTTTCTTATATGTGGCAGGCAGTGTCTCACCAGCACCTGGATTTACAATGGTGACTAGTGGTGTTCCTTCGGTTGATGCAATTGCAATACCACCATGATTTGCAGTAGTATCATTGGAAATATCATTGCCGAATGCATCAGTTCTAAAACCAAGAATAAGGTCGGCATCAGAAACCGTTAATGTCTGAGTGAATAAAGTTGCAGATGTTCCACCGATTGTGATATTACCATCAACATTCAGGTTACGATTAATCTGAACATCTCTTGTAACCGTTAAATCTTGACCGATTGTTACATTATCAGGAAGACCAATTGTTAATGTCTGACCAGATGCAGAAGTCTCAATCTCATTTGCGGTTCCTGCAATAGTCAGAGATTGACTATCAAGGTCAACGGCACCAGTTCCACCAATAC
>Ga0196899_1001581_pt1 | contig 11109 bp, 2 predicted proteins | sample VirMetDEL_Sep_01_FD_169095 | JGI IMG/M metagenome (GOLD analysis project Ga0196899, IMG submission 169095) | Aqueous microbial communities from the Delaware River and Bay under freshwater to marine salinity gradient to study organic matter... | ecosystem: Environmental > Aquatic > Marine >... | reverse complement strand
AACTAATTTAAGATTTTATAGCTCAAATAGCAATACGACTAGCCCATCTACCTTAAGGTTTCAAATTGATTCAAGCGGTAATGTTGGTATAGGTGCTCCAAGTCCGGGTTCTAAACTTACAATAAGTGATGGTGACATTAAACTTCAAGGAAGTCGTTCTGGAGATGCAGATATTCAGTCAATTATATGGCATAACACTAATTCGTCAGGATTTGATGTTGCTAAAATTGTAGGCAAAACAGGAACTAATATTTATGAGGGTATCATAGGATTTGAAACCAAAGATTCTGGAGGCACAATGGCTGAAAGAATGCGTATTACTTCTGCTGGTCAATTACAAGTTACAGGTAATGGTGTTATAAGTAATCATGAAAGTGGTGGTAATTTTAGTTACCTACAGCAGACCTCTTCTGATGCTAGATTATATGTGCAATATTCACAGCCTTTATTGTTTGGTACAGCAGCGACAGAAAGAATGCGTATTGACGCAAATGGCAATGTCGGTATAGGTACTACAAGTCCATCTAATAAATTATATGTTGTTGGGGAATCAACATTTGCAGGTAAAGTAAATATTCTAACCGCAAGCACAGATGGTATTTTGCGATTAGGTGGAGGGGATGGGTCATCTGGAACCAATAATCGTGTTCAGATGTCTTTTGGTTACAATGGGACCCTCACTTACGAGCATTATATAGTTACTAGGCATAATGCCGGAACTTCAGATTATAATGCTTTTGACTTTTATACAAATGACGGAACTTCATCAGGAACATATCCAACTAATGCTGTTCATAACTTAACTTTAAATGGCGGTAAAGTTGGTATAGGTACTACAAGTCCCGGCACTTTACTTCATGTCTACCAAGACTCTGCTTCTTCTTTAGAAGTATTATTTGAGAATGATGGAACTGGTCAAGTTGGCTTAACTTTAAGAACAGACAGAAATAGTGATGGCAATCTTGCTGGTTTTATTAACTTTGATGCTAATGATGATGGCGGCAATAACACTCGTTACGCCACTATTGAGTCATTTATAGTTGATAACACTGATACAACTGAAGATGGTCGCTTAACATTCAGTACTTTTGTCGCAGGAACTGACACCGAAACCATGCACATTACTGGTGGCAATGTTGGTATAGGTACAACAAGTCCTAGTGCGCCGTTAGAGATCGCTGGAGCTGCGAGTGCTACCGATACTGGTATCACCATTAAGAATGGGAGCGCAACTCGCCTTAGGTTATTCCACAATGATAACGCAGGTACTAGCTATTTAACATCATACGATGGTGTAGGTGCAGCTCAAGCTCTTAGTATTAGAAGCGGTAACAAACTCTACATGTCAGGAGGTGGAGGCTCCACACACGTTACAGTTGATACTTCTGGTAACGTTGGTATAGGAACTACAAGTCCATCAGGTAAACTTCACATATTTAACAATAGTTCGGGAGCTACCGCCATAAGTCAGCAGCAATTAATAGTTGAGAATAACTCTGCTACAGGGATAGGCATTTTAACTCCTAGTACAACTTCTGGGTATCTTTTCTTTGGGGATAATAATGATGCTCAACGTGGTTATATTACTTATAATCACTCTTCGGATGAGATGAAGTTTAAAGTCGCTGGATCTGAAAGAGTATTTATTAATTCCTCTGGTAATGTTGGTATAGGTACTGCAAGTCCTGTCTCTAAACTTCATGTATCTGCAAGCGCAAGTGGAGATGCGGCAAACTTATTGTTAACCAACACTAACGACACAAACGGAGACACGGCTAGTATTCAGTTTTCGACGACTGATAGTGCATTGTATAATAAAGCTGCTATATATTTTGAACGGACAGATTTACAGGGTGAAGGATCATTACATTTAGCCACCAGTAACACCGGTAATAGTACAAGCGTTACTAAATCTGACGCCCGATTAACAATAACCAAAGATGGTAATGTTGGTATAGGTACTACAAGTCCAAGTGAGAAGTTACATATAAAGAGGTCATCGGGAACTGGTTGTTTCGTGCGTTTTGAAGATACTGGTGGTTCGGGAGTTTATATTGGGGGAAGGTCTAATAGAATGGAGCTTTACGCAGGTGGGGTTGAACGTATACGTATTGCTTCTAACGGTCAGATCCGATTTAATACATATGGTTCTGGGACTTTTACTGGTACGACTGCCAAGGTTTTAGCTGTTGATAGTTCTGGTAATATAATTGAAACTAATTCTGGTTCTGGATCTGTTACTTCTAGCAGCTCGACAACAAATTATTTAACTAAATGGACTAATGGTGGATCAGAAATTATAGGTAATTCTATTGCTTATGATGATGGAACTAATATAGGTATAGGTACAACAAGTCCGAATGAAAAATTAGATGTTAATGGGTTTATTAAGTCAAGTACGTATGGTTTTTATGCGGGTCGTACAGACTCGAATGGTACTTCATTTGGTTCAGGCGTTCCAACGATCCTTTTAAGGGGTAGTAGTTCTAACGCTTCATACTCCGCAAGGGCTGGCGCACTGTGGTTTAAGCGCTACGATGGAACTGACACAGCAGCACTATACTCGACTGATGGGACTGACGGTTATGGATTGGTAATGGCAGCGTATCAGGGAGATATCAAATTTGCTACTAGTACTCTTAATGGATATAAAATGACTATCCTTTCAGGAGGTAGTGTTGGTATAGGTACAACAAGTCCATCTTCCAAATTAGATGTCAATGGATCTGCTGCGTTTGGGTCCGCCGCAACCAGACTAACCACCTACAGTGATGTATCATATTCAGGCATCTACAATGGTTCTAGCCTCTATACCGACGAGGCATTTTATTTTGGGACAGGCAAAATTTACTTCATTGCTGACGGATCAGAACGGATGCGTTTGACAACGACTGGATTGGGCATAGGTACTACAAGTCCATCTGCTAAATTAGATATTAGAGGAACAGGAGCTGATGGTACAGAATTATTAAGAATAGAGTCTGACGGAGATGTTGCTGATGGAGGATATCATTGGATGACTTCTGAAATGGCATCAAGTCAGTCAACTAATGCTAATATTGTTCATTTAATAGGTGTAGCTGAGAGTACTAAAAATTCTGCATATATTGGTTTCCATTACGCTGGTGCCGGAAGCAATTCCAATTATCTTACATTGGGAGGCTATGCTGCAAATAATCTGTTGATTATAAAAATGGATGGGAACGTTGGTATAGGTACTACAAGTCCATCTGCGCCTTTGCATAGTACGGGAACTATACGGGTAGGCTCCAGCCCTTTTACTGATTATAAGGCTGCCCAGCAATATAGTAGCTCAAATTATGAAGTCGCTTTAGCTAGTGGTACTTTTAAAATATCAGACGGAAACAATGATGCTAAACTTGCAGTAGTTATATCTACTGGTAACGTTGGTATAGGTACTACAAGTCCTGATTATAAATTAGATGTAAGAGATTCAAGTGCGGCCACAAGAATAGTTGTTCGAAATGAAAATAATGCTGCTGGTGGCGCTGGTATATATTTGCGAACATTCAACGGAGGTACTCAAGTTAGTAATGCGACCATAAGAACCAACAATTCTGGTTCCCTTGGTATATTTACTGGTACAAGTGGGGAAGCAGAGCGGTTAACTATTAATAGTAGCGGCAATGTTGGTATAGGTACTACAAGTCCTACTGACAAATTACATGTGGTTGGAAACCTTAAAATTGCTGGGAACATAAATCCTGCTGCTGATGCTACCTATAGTATTGGAACATCTTCTTTAAGGTGGCTTGCTACATACACAGCAAGGCTATTAGCTGGAGATGGTAGCGCTAGTGCTCCGGGTATTACATTCATTAATGATACTAATACTGGATTGTTTAGATCTACCAATGATACTTTAAACATTAGTGTAGGAGGAACAGAAATAGCCTACTTTGTTAGTTCTGGTTTTTATATTGCTAATAATATAAATGGCCTACTTTATGAACCAGTTGAAGGTGGAGTTGCGGGTGGCAGGTATTACTTGATGTTTGATTACACCAACAATGCTTCTTACCCATTTTTAACTAACCGCACTCCTTCTGGTAAAGTTGTTATTAAAACAGGTACTGCTGCTGGTGGCGGAGAAAATACACATTTCACGATTGAAGGTGGCGATGGGACAGTTGATGCATATTTTGAAAATGCAAACGTTGGTATAGGTACTACAAGTCCTGCTACTGCATTACATGTAAGTGGAAGTGCTCTTGCGAATACTTTATATGCTGGTAGTTCTACTTCTGCTGCAATAGTTATAGATAGCTCAACAATATATAGACCCAATAGCTTCTTTCAAATTATAGGCGGTGGATCTCAGTCCACTAGAAATAATATTAAATTTACTAATGGAGCAGGACTTGTAATTGATGGTGGAAGCGGAGAAACTTCTGGCGTAGAAATAAAAGGTGGTGGTGGTGATGTAAAATTCACTCAGGGTAATGTTGGTATAGGCACTACAAGTCCCGGCTATAAATTAGAAGTTAATGGAAGTTTCGCCGCAACTACTAAATCATTCGTAATAGATCATCCTACTAAAGAAGGTAAAAGGTTAGTATATGCCTCATTAGAAGGTCCTGAGAATGGTGTTTACGTTCGTGGTCGTGGGGATTCAGATGTTATTGAGTTGCCAGATTATTGGGTTGGGTTGGTTCATGAGGATTCAATTACAGTTCAAATAACTGCAAAAGGCAAGGATGAAAACAACAAAATCAGGAAGTATAGTGTAAATGATATAGTAGATAATAAAGTGTATATTTATACAGATAGCGGCGATAATATATATAGTTATTTTTATATAGTTCACGCTGAAAGAAAAGATGTGGATAAGTTACAAGTGGAAATAGATTAATAAAAATATGGCGAAAGATATTATAATCACACCAGCATCTGGGAAAATAGATTTCTTAGATAATTCAGTGTCTAAAGCTTCTCTAACTTTAGATAGCAATAATGATTTACAAATCTCAAACGGTACGTCGCCAGCTACATTCAACACTACCACAGCTGGAGCTTCAGTTTTAAAAGTAACTGGAACAAATGGCACATTATTTGAAATAACTGATGACCTTAGTTCTTCATTAATGTCTGTTAATACTATAGCTGGATTGCCAGTCTTAGAAGTATTCTCAGATTATCATATCGTTGCTGGTAGATATAATCAAAATGATTTTTATCTTAATACAAATGGTAACTTAGGGTTAGGTACTGCAAGTCCATCTCAGCTTCTTCAAATAGTAGCAACTAATGCTGCTAACAATGGTATAACATTACAGAATACTAATTCATCTGGAAATTCACAGGTAAGATTTTTAAATACATCAGGATCAGAAAGAGCAGCTATTACTTATATTAATAGTAGCGATGCAGTTTATCATTATACATCAGCTGGAGGTAATCTTTTAAATTTGGTAGGAGCTAACGTTGGTATAGGTACTGCAAGTCCTACTGCTAAATTACATGTTAATGGAACGTTTGTATCAAACGCGATTTGGACGGATTCATCTTCGATAACTTATTGGGGAGGTTATGCTAGTGCATTTGGAGGGTTAACTTGGAATACTGGGATGGCTAGAGTGTTTGCTAATACAGGTAATAGATTAGAATTAGCAGCGAATCTTAATGTCGTCGGTGTAGCCATAGATACCAGTGGCAATGTTGGTATAGGAACAAGTAATCCTGTATATAACTTAGATATAGTAGGATCAGGTGGCGCTGATGATAGAGTGTTTCTTAGGGTTAAGAGTAACGCATCTTCAGGAGATGGCGACGCAATTTTATATTTAGATTCTGCTCAAATTGGAGAGTCTGATATTGATTTCATGCATGATGGTTCTCTTAACTGGAGAATAAGAACAGGAGATGCGGCAGGTTCAACTAATACAAATTTAAATATTCAAAATGCTTCTTCTAATAACGTATTAACTCTCGAACAAGGTGGTTTCGTCGGTGTAGGGACTAATAATCCTGAAAGAAATCTTCATGTTTTCAAAGGTGAGTCAAGTGGGGCTGCAGCTAATTCAGATAGCACATTAGTTCTTGAAAATAGTTCTCATACTTATGTTCAGTTTTTAACTCCTACTACATCAGAATCAGGTCTGTTATTCGGAGACAGCGATAATGATAGAGGAGCATTAACTTATAATCATAATACTGACTCTATGAATTTTAGAATCGCTGCTAACACTAGGATGTTTATTAACAGCAGCGGTAATGTTGGTATAGGTCAAACTTCTCCAGTTACCAAATTGCATATTGCAGTTAATAATAGCTCCGTTCATGCGCCCACAGCTTATACTAATAATGGAGTAAAAGCATTAACATTAAGAACTCAAGAAGGCGATGGGTTGGAATGGCACTTAGCTCATTCTACTAATGGTTATACAGGTTGGGTTGCTGCAGCTAGGGTAAATAATACTGGCGGTAATTGGGGAAATGGATATTTAGAATTTACTACGGCTAGCTCAAGTTCGGGAGCTGGCAATGCAAATGTTTTAGTTTTAACAGGGACAGGTAATGTAGGTATAGGAACTGCAAGTACATCTCAAAAATTACATGTAAGTGGTAATTCATTAGTTACTGGTAATACATATATTGGAGATACTAATAGGTATTTCCAATCTAGTAGCAATGGGGTCCAATTTCAAACAGCGCATGGTTATATATTCTTGGGGCCAGATAATGCTAGTTGGGCTCACATTCAAACTGATAGGTCATCTTTCTATTTTAACAAGAGTCTTGCGATTAATGGCGGCATGGTTCAATCTTATGATGAAAATTTAGTGTTAAATGCAGCTGTTGACGCTGCCCGTGCTATTGAGTTTCGAAGTGGCGGCACTACATATATGTATATGACCGCAGGTAGTCTTGGCATAGGTACTACAAGTCCTTCTTATAAATTGGATGTTAATGGAACTGTTAGGATTAGCAGTACCTTAACAATGAATAATGCAAATATTACAAATATAAATAATTTAGTAATAGCAGATCCGGGTGCTGGAGAAGGTCTTTCTTGGAGTGGCAGTAGTTGGATGATAGATGTATCTCCATTAAATAGAGCTAATACTGATGGCAACTTAAACTTATATAATAGCAGTTCTAATAATATTGCTCTTTGGAGACCTTCTTTATGGGTATATGATGCAAGTAATTACGCTACAGCAACAGCAAATAGCGATGGCAGTTTAACATTAACAAGTACAAATACTGGAGATACTATATTTAGCGTAGATGGCAGTAATGGTACATTATTCTCAGTTGTTGATGATTTAAGTGATTCATTAATGTCAGTTAATGATGCCGCCGGTCTTCCTGTTTTAGAAGTGTTTGCTGATAGTCATATTGTTGCTGGTCGATACGGCCAAAATGATTTTTATCTTGATACAAATGGAAATTTGGGATTAGGTACTGCAAGTCCTACTTCTGCTAAACTAGAGGTTAGAGGTAGGCAGTATAACCTTCATACGGTTGCTGACGAGACTGTTCTTCATCTATATAATAGTTCTACATCGGGTTATGGTACATATATTAGAGTTGATAATTCAGATGTTAGCAGATATGCCTTAAGAATAGATAACGGTGGATCTCAAAACCTCACTGTCCCTAATAGTGGCGGATTAATTCTAGCTAATTTAACAGATAATGTAGATCAGGTAAAAATTACCAGAGCAGGATATTCAACTACTCACGCTGATGCCAAATTATATATTTATGATAATAGTAATGCAGATTGGGCGCAAAAAATCAGTTTAGACGGCTATAGTTATGGATTGAGAATTGATGGTTTTACCACTCACGGTTTAGAGCTTATTCACACTAGTTTAGGTACAGTTTTTGTTACGACATCAAGTGAGCTAGTAGTTAATCAGGCGGGAGCAAATTACGATTTCAGAGTACAAGGCGATACAGATACTAGTTTATTAGTTTGTGATGCTAGTGCAGATCGGGTGGGAATAGGAACTTCAAGTCCTTCTCAAAAATTACATGTTGTTGGTGGTAATATTCATGTTGGTTCTAGTGGATCTAGTTTCTTAGTTTCTAATGGGTACGGTTATTTTCAGGATTATTCTAGCTACGGCGCAAGGCTAGGAAGAATTAGTTTCATTAACATGAATAGCGGCGGATCTAACTGGGATAATTATGCTTATCATGGTATAGGAAGTACTGACGCTAGTGCAAATTTTGGAGACTCTATTTCTATTAATAGTTATAATGATATAACTTTAAGATTAGATAGTAATAACAATAATTCAGCCAGTTATTTCCGTATTATGAATAATACGACTGGCAATAATATTATTTCTTATATAGGTTTTGATGGTACTTATTCTACTGCGCAATTGCCATCTTTTGTTGGGGTTAATTCTGGGCCTACGACTAGTTATAATTTAAATGTAAACGGCAGTGTTAATGCAACTACTTATTATGGTAATGGTTCTAATTTAACTTCTGTTAATGCTGACACCGTAGATGGTTATCAGGCCGCTAATTTACAGAAAATATATACTGGTACTGTTACTTTTCAAAATTCATATGTTAATGCGTTTAAAGTAACTGGTGGATCAAGTTTAAGCTCTGCTATTAGAGTTAGAGTTTCTGGTACTAGTGGCAATGTAGTAGTAACCTCGATTTTAGATATTGTTGTATGTCATTCAGCTGATATTTCCATAACATCTCAAAGCGGTAATTACACTGAGTTAACAGTTAAAGTTACTTCTGATAATAATCAAAATTATGATGTAGCTTTTAAACATAATGGTAGCACTTCTACTTCTGTGGGGTTACAAGTATTAACTTATAATAATGAATCAATAACATTTACTTCATCAACCACCTACAGTAGCACATCGCTTGAGCATGTAGCTAAGGTTGGTAGTTTAAGTACGTCATCCACTGGAGGAACTGGTTTAACTGTCCAAGATAATGTTGGTATAGGTACTACAAATCCTTCTCAAAAATTACATGTTATTGGCAATACCTATATTGCAGGAAATCTAGGTATAGGAACCTCAAGCCCTACTGGAAATTTACACATTCAGAAAAGTACTGCTGGCGCACTTTTTGAAAGTTCAGGATCTACCAACTATACTGGAATAACTTATTTGGGAGATACAAGCAATAATTTTTGGAGTTCTTCTCTTATTTTAAATAATGCTAATGGAATATTTGAGATACGTAATAATTCAAGCAGTGCGGCTATTGCTATAAATACATCTGGAAATGTTGGTATAAACACTACAAGTCCTACTCAAAAATTACATGTTAATGGTAATGTTACAGCTACGGCATATTATGGTGATGGTTCTAATTTAACTGGTATTAGTACAAGTTCGAGTTCTAATACTCAATCTCAAAAATCTGGAACCACAACACTGACATTAAATGTTGGTTCTTATGCTTTGCATGTGGTGCCTTTAGCTAATGGAACAACAATAAGTAGTATAACTTATTCTAGCGCTCCAAGCAGTGGAACAGTTTCTTCTATAATAGTAATTTTAAAATATAGTGGTACAGCTACGGTTACGTGGACTAATGTTATATGGTCTGGGGGAGTTACTCCTACTTTAACAGGTTCTAGTGGAAAAGGAGATGTTTTCAGTTTAACATCTTATAACGGAGGCAGTAATTGGATAGGAGCTGTGGTAGCTCAAAACTTAGACAGTACTAATTTATAAAATGTTAACATTAAAAGGACAAAATAATTTACTGCCTTATAATACTGGTGTAGGAGAGCGTAAATATTTAGCTGTTAGGTGGGAGGGAATGAATACCACAAGTGGTACTCCCGGTTATAGCAACTCTATTTATGAAATATATTTTTTTGCTGATGGTTGGTGCGAATTAAGAATCGGTAATTGGTCGGGTTCAAATCAAGTGGCATCGGGAGTTTACACTTCTCAAGGTTACGGTTGGAGTTTTGCAAATGCTGTATCTGCAGATACTTGTTACGTATTTTTCCTTAGTTCGTATACAACCTTTTCTTATTTAGCTAGTTCAGTCAATTATTACTATTATAATCACGCTTATGAGAATGGTCTTATTGTGTCAAAAACGACTTCATCTGCGAGAGCTCCATTATTAGGTAGCAGTGCAATAGCTTCAGCTAATTGGCCCCCAACGGGTTGGACTAGTATGCAGTCTCAATCAGCAGATGATCAAGCTTTAAGTTTATCAGTAGTTACAAATTGGCAACAGAGTTATGATGTGTTATATTCTTGGTATACCTATAAATCATTATCTGATATATATATAGTAAGTAATGGATATATAACTTTTGGTGGAAGTAGCACAGCGTATTCTGGTTTAAGTTATACAAACCCTGCGATAGATAAACTTATGATAGGAGCTAATGATAGAAGTCATCAACAAGTAGCTTGGAAAATAGGATATAAATAATATGGCAGTTTTACCAAATGATCCGCTTATATGGTTTGATTTTTCTCAAGGAAATTGTAATCCAGTTTCTTTGACTACCCCTAATTTAGGGACAATGGGGGGCGTTTTAAATTGTACTAGTGGGGTAACATTTAACGGTAACATTAATAGTGGTGTTATGGTGTTAAATAATACAAATAGTTCATCAGGAATAAGTGCTTATATGGATGTTTATCAACAGTCTCTGACAGCGCCATTACATCGAGATTCTACATGGGTTATAACAATTTGTTATGCTGATACGGTTCCTACTACAAGTTTTTTCCCTCTATTTTCTATGGGTCCTTCATGGGGTTTCGCATATATAGCTACACAGGGTTCATCGCAAATACGTTTTGGTGGTGTTCAAACTTTTGCTACTACTTATCCTACTGCAAAAAGATTTTATACTTTTATAAGAACTTCTAGTTCAAATGATTTTTTTAATGCGTGTAAAATATATGATCATTATAGTGGAAGTTATTCTTTAAATTACAGTTTAAGCGCTCCTTTAGGCTTTATAGATCAAAATTTTTTAGGAACTCCAAGCAGTAGTACAAATGGAATAATTCGCTTAGGGGCATATTATACTGCTGCAAGTGGTTACAATGCAAATCTTATGATAGGAGATTTTGCTTATTGGCCTTACGGGATGAGTTCTGCTCAGGTAGATGA
>Ga0196899_1001572_pt1 | contig 11150 bp, 9 predicted proteins | sample VirMetDEL_Sep_01_FD_169095 | JGI IMG/M metagenome (GOLD analysis project Ga0196899, IMG submission 169095) | Aqueous microbial communities from the Delaware River and Bay under freshwater to marine salinity gradient to study organic matter... | ecosystem: Environmental > Aquatic > Marine >... | reverse complement strand
CGGCGTTTCTGGTGGTCGCGCTGTCTGCCACGCCTTACGCCGAGGCGGTCGGCGCGTACATGGTTTCAGCCGTGGCGTTTGTGCTGCTGGGGCTGTCCGGCTGTTTCGAAAAAGTCATCCGGCTGATTCCGCCGGGCATCGCGGCGGCCATGCTGGCGGGGATTCTGCTGCAGTTCGGCATCGGCGCGTTTGGTGGCATGAGCCTCGACCCGGTGCTGGTCGGCGTGTTGATCGCCGCTTACGTCGGGCTCAAGCGCTTTACTGCGCGCTACGCGGTCGTCGGCATTCTGCTGCTGGGCTTGGGATTCCTGCTGGTGCAGGGGCGGGTGGACTTGTCGGGCCTGTCCCTGCAACTGGCGGCGCCGGTATTCACCCGGCCCGAGTTTTCGCTCAATGCGTTGCTCAGTGTGGCGCTGCCGCTGTTTCTGATCACCCTCACGGGCCAGTACATGCCGGGCATGCTGGTGTTGCGCAACGATGGTTTCAAGACCAGCGCCAACCCGATCCTGACGGTGACCGGGTTGGGGTCGCTGCTGATGGCGCCGTTCGGCTCGCACGCGTTCAACGTCGCGGCCATCACGGCGGCCATCTGCACGGGCAAGGAAGCCTCGGAGGACGCGTCCAAGCGCTGGGTCGCCGGGGTTGCCGCTGGGGTGTTCTACATCCTCGTCGGGGTGTTCGGGGTAACGCTGGCCGCCGTATTCATGGCGTTCCCGCCGGCATTCATCACCACGCTGGCCGGCTTGGCCCTGCTGGGCACCATCGGCGCCAGCCTGGCCAGCGCGATGGCGGACGTCAGGTCGCGTGAAGCCGCGCTGATCACCTTTCTGGCGTGCGCCGCCAACATCAACCTGCTCGGGATCGGCGGCGCGTTTTGGGGGTTGTTGATCGGGTTGGCGGCGTATGCGTTGCTCAACGGCCGCTTGCCACGTCGCCGTGCGCCGGCTTCCGAGGCGGTGGCGGCGGCCAAGGGAGCGGCCCAATGATGCGCGCCGAACCGCCAGCCAGCGCCACCCTGCATGCGCGTCACGGGCGTTACCCGCAGGCCACCAGCGTGGAGGACTTCCGGCGCAATCTGGCGGCCGTACAGCAACGTATCGCCAGTGCCTGTGGGCGGGTCGGACGCGACCCGGCGAGCGTGCGCTTGTTGCCGGTCAGCAAAACCTTTGACGAGGCGCACCTGCGCCTGGCGTATGCGGCGGGCTGTCGGCTGCTGGGTGAGAACAAGGTGCAGGAAGCCCAGCGCAAATGGCAGGCCATGAGCGATCTGGCCGATCTGCAGTGGTCGGTGATTGGCCACCTGCAAACCAACAAAGCCAAGCAGGTCGCGCGCTTTGCCAGTGAGTTCCAGGCGCTGGACAGCCTGCGAGTGGCCGAGGCGCTGGATCGTCGCCTGCAGATCGAAGGGCGCCAACTGGATGTGTTCGTGCAGGTGAATACCTCCGGGGAAGCCAGCAAATACGGCCTGGAGCCGCACGCCGTCGCGGGTTTTCTGCAGGCCCTGCCAGCGTTCCCGGCCTTGCGCGTTCGCGGGCTGATGACGCTGGCGCTGTTTTCGGCCGATGTGGCCCGCGTGCGCCCGTGCTTTGTGCGGCTGCGCGAACTGCGCGAGCGCCTGCGCGATCACGCCCCGGCGGGCATCAGCCTGGAGGAATTGTCGATGGGCATGTCCGGGGATTTCGAGATCGCCATCGAGGAAGGCGCGACCGTTGTCCGCGTCGGCCAGGCCATCTTCGGCGCCCGCGCTATGCCGGATGACTACTACTGGCCGAGCGCCGATCAACCGTCAACGACCTGACTTTTTCAGCAAGGACCTGTTCATCATGTACGACTCAACATTGACACTTGAAAGCTTCGACCCGCAGCTGTGTGAGGCGATTCATAACGAGGAGCGCCGTCAGGAAGACCATGTCGAGCTGATCGCTTCCGAAAACTACGCCAGCCCGCTGGTCATGAGTCTCCAGAGCACGGTACTGACCAACAAATACGCCGAGGGCTACCCCGGCAAGCGCTACTACAGCGGCTGCGAATACGTCGATGTGGCCGAGCGCCTGGCCATCGAACGGGTCAAGGCCCTGTTCGACTGCGATTACGCCAACGTGCAGCCCCATGCGGGCGCCCAGGCAAACGCCGCGGTGTTCCTGGCCTTGATCAACCCCGGCGATACGGTGATGGGCATGAACCTGGCCCAGGGTGGGCACCTGACCCACGGCAATCCCTCCAACTTCGCGGGCCGGCATTACCACATCGTGCCTTACGGGCTCGACCCGCAGACGGGCTTGCTCGACTACGACGAGATGGAGCGCATCGCTGTGGAAACGCGGCCGAAGATGCTGATCGGCGGGTTTTCGGCCTACTCGCGGTACAAAGACTGGGCGCGCATGCGGGCGATTGCCGACAAGGTCGGTGCGATTTTCTGGGTCGACATGGCTCACGTCGCCGGCCTGGTTGCCGCTGGCGAGTACCCGGACCCGTTGCCGCATGCCCATGTGGTCACCAGCACCACGCACAAGACCTTGCGTGGCCCGCGAGGCGGGTTGATTTTGTCCAAGGGCCAGGACGCAGCGTTTTACAAAAAGCTCGATTCGGCGGTGTTCCCGGGTGTTCAGGGTGGGCCGTTGATGCATCAGATTGCCGCCAAGGCGGTGGCCTTCAAGGAAGCCTTGAGGCCCGAGTTCAAAACCTACCAGGCTCAGGTCGTGGTCAATGCCCGGGCCATGGCGGCCGTGTTGCAGCGGCGCGGTTACAGGATTGTCTCGGGTGGCACCGATAACCACATGATGTTGATCGACCTGTCCGACCGGCCTTACACCGGCAAAGACGCCGATGCGGCCTTGAGCAACGCCGGCATCACCGCCAACAAGAATTCGGTGCCCAACGATCCGCGCTCCCCCTTTGTCACCTCGGGGCTGCGCATCGGCACGCCGGCCGTCACCACCCGCGGTTTCGGCGTGTTCGAGTGCGAGCAACTGGCCGCTTGGCTGTGCGATGTCCTGGACGCCCTGCAACGTGGGGAAAGCGATAGCGTTGCGCTGCAGGTGCGTGAACAGGTGATTGCGCTGTGCCGCCGACACCCGGTTTATCGCTGACTTTTCCCTTCTAAACGTTGGCGCTGTCGACCTGACTGGAGGCTGAGGGGCGGTATTGCAGGGCTTCGGCGATGTGGCTGCGGCGGATGCTGTCTGTGTGTTCCAGATCCGCCAGCGTGCGGGCGACCTTGAGCAGGCGGTGGGCCGCGCGAAGGGACAGGGTCAGGCGCTCGCAGGCGCTTTCCAGCCAGGCTTCATCCGGCCTCGACAGCGCGCAATGCTCGCGTAACCCCGGTAGATCGAGGAACGCATTGGCGCAGCCTTGGCGCTGTTGCTGGCGGTCCCGGGCCTGGGCTACCAGTGCCGAGGCGGTGGACGTGTTGTCGCCGGGCTGCGGGGCCGGGTTCAGCGCGGTGATTTCGCGAGCGACGGTCAGGTGCAGGTCGATCCGGTCCAGCAACGGCCCGGAGAGTTTGTTGCGATAGCGCTGGACCTGCTCCGGCGTACAGCGACAGCGCGCGCTGGGGTCGCCCATGTAACCGCAAGGGCAGGGGTTCATTGCGGCGACCAGTTGAAAGCGCGCCGGGAAACTCACGCGGTCGCGGGCGCGGGAGATCACGATATGCCCCGACTCCAGTGGCTCGCGCAAAACCTCGAGCACCTTGCGATCAAACTCCGGCAGCTCATCCAGGAACAGCACCCCATGGTGGGCCAAGGTGATTTCCCCCGGTTGCGGCTTTGACCCTCCACCCACCAGCGCCGGGCCGGAGGCCGAATGGTGCGGCTGGCGAAACGGCCGATGGGGCCAATGACTCAGGGGCGCCAGGCTGACCACTGATTGAATCGCTGCCACTTCCAGCGCTTCGTGCTCACTCAGCGGCGGCAGCAAACCCGGCAGGCGGCTGGCGAGCAAGGTCTTGCCGGTGCCGGGCGGGCCGCTGAACAACAGGTTATGCGCGCCTGCCGCAGCGATCAGCAGTGCGCGTTTGGCGGCGAGTTGGCCCTGGACTTCGCTGAGGTCCGGGTAAGGTTTGTTCAAGTACAGCAGACCGTCGGACTTGAAGGGCTCGATCGGCACATGCCCATTCAGGTGCGCCACCACCTGTAGCAGGTGGTCCACCGCAATCACCTTCAACCCCGATGCCAGGCAGGCCTCTTCGGCATTCGCCCGGGGCACGATCACGCTGCGCCCGGCCTTGCGCGCCGCGAGCGCTGCCGGCAACACACCTTTCACTGCGCGTACCTCGCCCGATAGCGCCAATTCCCCCAGGCATTCCACGTCGTCGAGCATCTGCGTCGGCACCTGCACGCTCGCCGCGAGAATCCCGAGGGCTATCGCCAGGTCAAAACGACATACCACCGGCTTGTGAGTAGGGTATGGACATTCCCTGAGAGCCCCGTCTATTAAGGGCTCCAGGCCAGATGACAGCGTCCATACCGATAGCCCAAAAAAAATCGAAAAACTCTAAAAGGTGTCTGTAGATTTGGCGTAGATTAACGCAGACGGGTCACGTTCCGTGGAAGCGGCGATGTCCTCAGTTTCTCTAGCTCTTGTGTGAGTTCCAAAATTTTTGCGTCAGCCTCTACGAGCTGTGAGGCAACTATATCTCTTTGCTTCTTTAACTCGTTAATTTGCTCGCGGTTAGTTCGGTTCTTTGTCCGTTGCTTAAGGGAAGTTTGTCGCGCGGATACAGGTTTTGGTACAGAATAATTAGCAACCCAGCGCTGGATCTCTGAAACGAGTTCCGGAAATCTTGCTTTTTTTAGCGCTGTTGGGTCAGTACCAGCTTCTTTGGCAATAAGGTTCTGAGAAAGTACCGAGCCCTTAGGGACCCTTACCGGCTCATCTTTTTTTAAGCGTTCAAAGGCATCTCTAAATGCTTGCTCAGCTTTGCTCATTTCTCAGCTGCCTCTAAAATATCAATAATGTTCCGTACAGCGGTATTTTGCATGAGCAACGACTGGTGATAAGGGGAGCCCACTGGGGCACCCGTTAGACGATCCTCGATTACATCATGAAGATCGAGAAGTTCAGGGATGCGGTCCCTGTCATAGAGAGCATCGGGACAAGGTCCTTTTCCATGACCACCACCGCAGTGAATTATTGTGTCCGCACCGCCTAGTGAGCAATGCCCACGCTTTACACACCCACCCGCAAGCGTTTCACGCCAGCTGACCAATCCTTTCTTGGCAGCAAGCGCTAATTTTTTTGCATCCGAGGCGGATACAACATTAAGTATTTGAGCCTTTCGATTTTCACCATAAGGACTAACGAATCGAGGTGTAAGAAGTCTGGCGATCTCATGCCCTAATACCTCGTACATCGCCTTGAGATACGTGGCGTAGGCAATGTCATCTAATTTGACTCTGGCAAAACCGCGTCCGTAATATAAAGACATTGCTCTGGTTGTATGCTTAAGCTGATATTGTACCGACGGGTCTGAAACTAACCCGGATGCTTGCATATTAACAGCACCTGTACGCCGGAGCTGATGCCATGCGAAGGGCCACAATTCCCCCGCAACAAAGGACCCTCCTAAAGATGGGGTTAACAATCTTGCGTACTCGATATCCGACTCTTGTATAGTGATTTCGCTTTTAGCGAAAAGCAACGGAAAACTTTTTAGGACGGATTGATATGCTGGGTAGGCAGGTCGCACGTCGAAGCTCTTATCCATGCCGTTCCCTCGCGCCCAAGGTTCATAATTCCGTATATTGAACCAAGGATTGCTCATCTGTTCTTTAGGAATGGTCAAGCCGAGTCGTTTCTTTGCCGTATCCATTCTCAAGTGCACGACATGATTTAGGACCTTTACCGCGAGCTCTGCAGATGGGGACGTAACCCACCGCGCATCTGTATCTTGAAGTGTTTTAGTAGTCACTCCACCAAGCGTGTAGATATGACCGAAATTTGGGTCATTTTCTATAACTAAACATTTACTACGAAGCTTCCAAGCCTCTTCAACACGCATCAAGGAGAAATTTAGCAAATATGCCATACCGGCTTTGGAGGCCAGAGTCATGAAACTTCCAAGCGTGGTAATCATGCATTTGTGATCGGGCCTGTTCGGTCCCAAGATCCATTTTTGTAAATTTGCGAGAATTCCGTGTTTCTTCGCGAAGTTTATGAACGGACCAAAATTTTTCGTAAACCCTGATTCATCTAAATTCCGAGACTCCCCATTGACGTAGAGGGAGTCCAATGAACCGAACTTCGATTCATATAAGGAGATACATTCATTATAGCAATTCTTTACTCCTTCAGAGCAGGCGTCGTAGTCGACAAGGAACTCTCTCAGCCTGTTTACTTGGTATAGCCATATTCGTGGCGGGATATACGCGGTCTGCGAACCCTCGTGCGGTGAAATTGCTGCGCTCAAGCGGCGCAGTGATTCGCGATCGAGTATCGTATATCCAAATTCAAAGCGCTTTTCGAAGAGGTTGTGAAGAAGAATTAACGCGGGTTCTGCATGAGAAGATGAGAATGCAGATAGCAATTTATCGATAACTTCCGGTTTTCGATAAAGCATCTCCACATCTACCCCTTCGCTGCTGCACAACTTGAAGAGCGGGAACAAGTGCTGGAACCGGGCTTTGAGTGTGCCGGCGTTGGTGACTGGCCGTGGCCCCCAAAGCCACCAGGCAGTGACAAGTCTTGCCATGTCAGCACTGTTTTTTGATAGTGGCTTGGAATTCTTATTGTAATTTTGAAAGTTGAGAAGTAGCCGTCTATCCGCCCATGCTGATAAGTCCCAAACACGATCACCATACCGGCTGATCACTACCCCATTTTTATCAATCACTACAGGGAAGTCATGTTCGGGCGGCCAAGTCGGCGGTCGAAAATTCTGCGAGCTTGAGTTTATAAATGGTAACTCAATACCAAGCGCGAGGCGTTTACCTGGTTCTGACATGTTTAGACCCTCAATTCCATAAGCCGTATAAACCCATCCCATTTTGGGTGATATTTACCCTCTTCAATTCTTAAGGATGATTCTTGCACCCAAGGCTCGAATTCCGGGGCCAGCATAAATGCCTCTATTTTCGCAGAGACAGCTTCGATGGTTAAATGCGCAGGATGTTTATGTCGTGTTATTTCATTTGGTGGTTGAGAGGCAAGCTCCAGTGATTTGAGATACCGATAGCTTATTAAAGACCACACATGGTCGAACTCGGCTATGTCCCGTTGATGTTGACAGAATAGACAGCCTGAGGGGTTGGCGCAGTCAGGTACAGGAGCCTCCTTAGGTATGCCCTTGGTAGCAATAGGGTTAGCTTGAATGCACACCCCGGGGCCTGGTGGCGCAAACGCTGGATCTGTTTGTTGGTGATACCTGGTGATCTCGGCTAACGCTGCCTGGTGGTTAGGTTGATCGTATACTCTGAGCAGCATTGCCTCTTCATGCTGGCCCATCTCTGCTGTTATTGATGGATCGCGAGTTTTTCTAAGAAGCCAATTAATCTTTGAAAGCCTGAGATGTTGGGGTGTGATGTACCTGATCTCAAGTTTCTTAAGGGTTTTTCTTACTGCCGAGAAATTCGGGGAATTGGTTGGGGCTCTACCGAAATGAGACGCAAGAGGAAACAGCAACCCGTCGGTAGAGTACAACTCATTACGCCATTCCAGATATTTCTCAAAGTGCGGTCTGTACTCACTGTATATATCGAATTCCACCTCTCCTTCACGCCGCTCCTTATAAATCCCTTCAACGTGATATCCGGAACTGAAGCTCTGATACGAGAACCTTCCGTTGGGTAGCGATATAACCTGAGACACGTTCATCTGCGTTTGTGCGATGAATATTAGCATCTCCGCTTCAATGCGAAGGTTCATGAGGGGGTGCCTTGTCCGCCAGGTTGTATCCGCCATCCACTCAGCGCGAGGCTTTGTGAGCTTGCCCAGGTGCATCCCGCCAGATTTAAGATCGTGGACAGGCCGTAATTTACTCCAATGTTCTATAGATATTCCCGATCTAAAATTTAACAGCGCTGGTAGGGGGGCTTTGATAACCTCAACCGTCAGCGACTCGCATATATCTATGAGCGCGCCACCCATAAGAAACAAGTGATCGAAATTTATTTTGTCGCTCTGTTGCCCCCAATCTTTCGGCTTGTTTTTCTTCCTCAGTCGGGTGTAAGTCATGATGGGTCTGCTTCGATTTAATACTCGATCGATCAGAGCCCCGATACCGGTGGCCTTGCCGAAAGCATTGCGCTGTGCTGTATTATCACCTCTCGCAATATCTAGTAGTGAGTCCGTCCAATCGAGAAAACATTTTTCGATACTAAGATGATCTATTTCGTAATCATTGCGGTCCGCCCATGCATAAAAAGCGCGCAACCTTTGGTATATAGTTTTTATGGTTTTTGGACTTTTGCCCGCGGTCATCTCTCCTTCCAAGGATTCGTAAAATCTAACGGCCAGAGCAAGGCGCTCGTTGCTGGGCGGTTCAAATGTTGATGTGGCGATTTTATCTGAAGCCATATCAATAGGTATCGCGCTGATACCTTTGTAATACAGAGAGTTTAGGCTCCAAGGTGTTTCAAGTGAGCCATAGGTAACATCCCAAAATGTCAGATCTGGTAAAGCTGCCATTACAAAGACACCTTATTTTTTCGCGACTACACTGAAATATGCCTTAGTGAATTCATTCGCCATAGAAATTTTTATCGGGGTTCTCTCGACGAGTTTTATATATTTCATTGATGTCGATTCGTTTTTATGCAACAAGGCATCCTTCACAATAGCAATCGCGTGTATAGATCCACCCGCACGAATAGCTAGTCTCGCCAACTCCGTGGCGAAAGTGCACCGTGTCTGGTGGAATTTGAATTTGTTGAGCACGCTGATGCCTTCCCGCCTACCAATTCCTCTTAGGCTGTGCATTGCGACGTTGATGGCTGGAGATCTATCCTTGCTCCGATCAGAGTATGGGTTTCCATGTTTGGTTAGGAACACGAGGTTTTTATTTTCGGCGCTAGCTTTGGCTTCACGCAATAACCTTTCAGTGCTGTAACAATATCCTAACAACTCATCTAATAATATCTTGGTGATCCATATGTGCCCGGTAACACCGTTTTTAGTCGAAACAGCCGGTGAGGCCCCTGGCCCCACCGCTACTCTGTACAGTTCTTTTGATGCTGGATCCTGTACTGCATTATGTAGGGTTTGGATAGTTAAGCTTGCGAGGGTTTGAATACGCATTCCCGTAAAAAACCCAGCCATGAGTAATAAATATATTTCGGTAGGGCAGTGCTTGAATGCAGTTTCTAATATTAATGCTCTATCACTTTCTGATACTGGATATAATCCATCTTCCAGCTTTTCACCTACTGACGACTTATTTGGAATAGACAAACTCGTCGTACCGACCGTGAAGGTTCGCTCTAGGCCAAATGCGTTGTTGACTCTTACATTTACAAAACTCTCTCTCCACATTGGCCATTCTGGGGTGAGTAGGCTATTGTTTCGGAGCCACCTGTAAAATTGAATTACGACGCGCATTCGTTGAGATGTAGTAGACGGTGCTATCTCGCTTGCTCGGCGGGACTGGATTAGGTAGCCGCGATATCTGACAAGGCACCGCTCACTTTCTTTTGCAGGGAAATCCCGCCAATCTGTTGCAGTTGCTTCTAGCCATTTAGAATAAACAAATAAAGACAGTGACTTCGACTTTACTGTCTCAATATCTTTGCCTCCTTCGGTGGCTTGTAACATCAACCATAAATTTGCTTCGCGCCATGGCATGCCGCTGGACCAAAATATCTGAGGTAATGCTTCTATACTTTTTTGCTCATTAAGGGCAGTCCATTCGATCATATTTCCATTCACCGCTGCCTGCTGTGGTGAATAATGTATGTACTCTTGACGCGACAATTGGACATCCCTTTTTGCCATGCCCATCATCAGGGCGGGTCGGTTATGTCCATAGATTGCTCAGGTTAGGGTGCGCCGTCCATAGTCACTACTAACCTGTGCCCGCCGTCCTTGGGCAGGTCGGCGGGCGCGAGGTTGAGGGTGATGCGGCGGGACGGGTATTGCAGCGCGGAGTTGAGGATGGCACTGCGCACGCGGTCCTTGCTTTCCTTGACGGCGGTTTCCGGCAAGCCCACCAGGGTGAGCGATGGCAGACCATTGGCCATGTGTACTTCGACGCTGACGGCAGGGGCTTCGACGCCGATCTGGGCGCGACTGTGGACGATGGCGAGGGACATGCTCATTCCTTGAAAGGGCGGACCGCTTCCTGCGGTTTTTCAAGGGTAGACGAGGTGGGGTAGAGCGGGACGCGGGAGGTTTTACAGAACGTATCCGCAGAGTGACGCAGAACAGGTGGGAGCGCTGGCTTGCGTGCGATAGGGGCGGTCAGGCGTATCAGAGGGACCGAGGTGATTCCATCGCAGGCAAGCCAGCTCCTACATTGGTCGGGGGTTATTCAGCGGTTGCCGGGGTCAACCGCGCTTCCAGTTCCGCCACTTTCGCCTCCAGGCTTTCCAGGCGTGCTCGGGTGCGGGCCAGCACCACCATTTGGCTGTCGAATTCTTCCCGGCTGACCAGGTCGAGTTTGCTGAAGCCGCTTTGCAGCAAGGCCTTGAACTGGCTTTCGATTTCATTGCGGGGCAGCGGGGTCTCGCCGCTGAACAGGCGGGAGGCATGGCCGCTCAGGGCGTCGAGGAGGTCTTTGGGCGCGAGCATGGGAAATATTCCGGAAAACTGTTGGCGGGCAGTGTATCACGCAGCGTCTATAGTCATTTCCACGACCTCGGGCGCACGCTTTTCGCGCAGGGTGTCGGGCGGTAGCGCACCGTTTTCGTGCGCAATCACCCCGCCAAAAAGCCCCGCAGGTGGGCATAAGTGGGCAAGGGACTGATTTCAGTGGTTTTTACGGAGCTGGCAAGGTTTCTGCTTAGACGAACATGACCCATGCACTGATGCAGTCGCTGTGACGAATGCAGTGCGCCGACGGATCAGCGGTACAGGTTTCGTCACCAGTGGTTCGCTGGCGTCGCAATGGCAACTGCTCTTGCGACGACGCGTTACAAAGCCAGGCGCTGCGCTTAGACTTGAGACGGGTTTGTTTTCCTGGGGCAAGTCCACCAATTCGGGAGAGAGTTTTCATGAAG
>Ga0196899_1001571_pt1 | contig 11151 bp, 20 predicted proteins | sample VirMetDEL_Sep_01_FD_169095 | JGI IMG/M metagenome (GOLD analysis project Ga0196899, IMG submission 169095) | Aqueous microbial communities from the Delaware River and Bay under freshwater to marine salinity gradient to study organic matter... | ecosystem: Environmental > Aquatic > Marine >... | reverse complement strand
TTTTAACTGACGTCCGGTTCTTACACCTTTAATGCCAGTTCTTTCAAAAGCTTCTTCAACAATGTCGTCGATCGTTAGATCGAATGATGTAGTACCAGAGGTAGCCATCTAGCCTCCTATTTGTCTATAATTACAGTAGCAGTTATATCACCACCAATAGCGGAAACTGTCATTCCACCTTCAAATAAAATTCCATCTTCTGGAATATTGAAAGCAAAAACATCTCCTTGTGGGCAATCTGATATCCATTGAGTTACTGAATTACCATCTTGTAATGTGATAGATTGAGTTCCAGTGCTACCATCATTAGTCATCATAATTCCTCTTAATCTTGTTCTACCACCAAAAACAGATCCTGTTCCTGTAACTTGTACCGCTTTAACATCTGATTTCATATTTGTCTCCTAAATTTTGTGTGGGCCCGAAGGCCCACAATAATTAGTATTATGCTAAATTATTATTTTGAACGTATGTTACAGTCAAAATAGCAACACCAGCATCTGCAGTTGTTGCAGATGATTTAGTGTAAATTTTAACATCACTTGTTCCAATGTCTTTCCAATTATCAGCATCTGTAATTGTAGCTTGAGATGCTAATTTAATTGTGTTCACAGTTGAAACCGCAACAGCAGTTGCTAATTCAGTAGAAGTAGCTGAAGTACCAATACTTAAAGTAGCAGAGTTATCATAAGCAGTTGTTACAAAAACAGTTGCTTCTAATACTTGGCTGTTTGCAGGAATTACGATTCCAGATTCAGCAGCTGTAGTTGATTGAGTAATTGCAGCAGATTGCGACATTACTACTTGACCAACGTTAGCAATATTTGATCCTAATGTAGTTCCAGTTGTGTTTGATATTGTTCCAGCTTTAATTGGGCCGGAAAATGTTGTTTGTGCCATAGTTTTATCCTCCTAGTTATTTCCGCATAGTCTCTAGGCCGTCGACTATACTCGTCTATGCAGAATTTATATTGTATAGTGGTAATATTATATGTTAATTTTTGATAGAGTGCAAGAGGGCCTGTAAAGTGGAGTTGATTTTTTCCAACAATGTAGCTTTTTATTAAGTAGCTACTGAAACTTGTGGAACAGCGTCTTCAATCTTATTATCAAGACGAGCTTTTTGAGCTTCAGCTTGTTTTATATGATTAATTACTTCTCTGACCTTATGGTCAATTTTAACCATATTGAGAGTATATCTACCCTCATTAAGATGCTCCTGTTCCCATTGTAGATCCAATACTTTTTTCTGTTTGTATAGATCGTGTAGATGTTGTTGCATCATTATTTTTTATAACCTCCTCATAGGTTATATATTTTATTGATTGATTATAAAATCCATCAACTTCCCAGACAATATCATTTTTTCCTAGTTTGTCAACTATTGCATTTTCAATAGATATTGGATCGTCTTCAGACATAATTCTGAAATCACCATAATATCCATATGCTCTGATTTGTACTCGGAATTCTTTCATAACACCTTTTTACATTTTAAATGAGGCGGGATTGTGGTCCCGCCTCAAAATTGCTTATTATACTCCTGGTGATCCAAAGATACCTCTAGGGTCAGACCAGCCGAAGCTGTATCTTTCTCTAGCTTTGTATCTTACGTTACCAGTATCGAAGTCACCTTCCATTGAAGTTTTGATAGGTGATCTTACGAACATTTTTAAGCCATTAGGTACGTCTGTTTTGATAAAGAACGCATCAGAATCAGTTAAGTAATGGTTAATTACATAACCTTGAGGGATCATTCCCATATTCGCGATTGCGTTGATATCGTTATCAGCAGTACCAACTCTGCCAGCAGATTTCATTAATCTTTCCGCAGTGAATTGTAATTCACTAGGGATAATTAATTTCATTCCTCTAGCAGCAACTTTTAAGCCTCTCTCATCTGTGAAAGCAGCAATGTCAATTAATGACTGCTCTAAAGATGTCTCGTTTAAGTCAGCAGGTGTTGCTAACTCATTAGAGAAAGATCCAGCTATAGTTGTGTGAGCTGTAGAACAAAGTTCTACTGAATCTCCACCAACGTAGCTTGAATTGAATGCATTGTTTAATACATTCGCAGCTTTTACTTGCTTAGTGTTCGCCATAGATCTTGCTAAAGCTTTTGTATATCTAGACGCAAGTCTGTCATACAAGTTGTCTTCAATCGCTTCTTCAGTGATTGAGAAAGCAAGAGCTATTGTTTCGTGAGTGTAACGAGAAGTGAAAGTTTCTTGAGCTTGGTCGTAAGAAACGCCTTGTCCTTCACCTTTCACCTGAGCATTTGCGAATCCAGATAACATTACTTCTTCTTCAAAAGCTCTGTCAGAATTTTCTGAATCGAAAATCTCAGCATGTTCGTTCTCGTATCTTTTGTATTCCAGGCCAAATAGTGCATTTAAACCTGGCTCTAGTTCTTTAACTAGTTGTGATCGTGATATAGCCATAATTTATTCCTCCTATTATATGCCTGTTGCCAAAGATCCAACAGTCATCTGATGTAAGTTGATTTTAACAACTACAGAGCAGTATGCTGCTTCTTGATCTGAGTTTTCTGGGTCTTCAGCCACTCTAACCATTCTCAATTGTTTAGCTGTTGTAGCTGCACTTGAGATGTCTAAAGTTACAGAAGATTTTCCGTTTGCTGTACTTCCAGCTGCTGCTGTCGTAGCGTAAGTTAATCCAACTTTGGATTTTCTTAATGCTAGAGTGCCGCCTAAAGTAGCGTTTGTTGCAATGATAAATTCCTGATTAGGATCATCATTTACAAATGCAGTGATGTCTTCACTATTTGCTGGAGTTGTAGCTGCTGGGTAGTAGTTACTCCAAGTTGGTTTTTTAGTAGTTGCATCTGTGTACAACACACCATTTAAAACACCAACTGAAGCAGTACCTGCCGCGGCAGTTACAATATAGCCACCAGTAGAAGCATTGATATCAATCTTTACTGGCTCTCCATTGTAAATAGCATTCGATTCACCTGCATCGATTTCATATTTAGATTGGCCGGAGATAGCTGGTGTGTTACCAACTCTCATCGCAGCAATTAAACCGAAACCTTGGGTGTTTATGTTTGCCATAGGTTATTACTCCTTATTAGTTTTTAGTTACTCGGTGTTTTCGAATCGTTAAAAGATTAACTCTTCTTAGTACCACCGAAGGTTACACGTGTTTGTCGATCACTATCGATCGGCATACTTGGGTGCTGTTCCTTCATGAGATCGTTGTTGACTGCATCGTCTCTGTCTTTGGTCTGCTTACGAAAGTAAGCTTCTCTAGACTGTGCGATCTCCTCTGGTATCCTAGCCAGCAATAGGCCGCCTACCCCTATGACCCCTGCATATTTGCCTTCTTTAACGGTCGGATAATTTGAATCCGGATATTGGTCTGCTCTTACGAGTTCCCATCCAGATCTCATCTTGCCAGACATGTTCTTTGTATCATCAAAGCCCATAGTCTCAGCTCTCAACCATTTTTGCCTGAATCCATCAGGCGCAGGTGGTGCATCAAGTGATGACGGGGGAGTCCAAGTTTGAGGACGTTTGTCCTTTTCTCTTGTTTGACTCGCACGAGAAGTTTTTATGTTTTTATCTTGTTCCATACGCTTATGCCTCCTTCGTGGTTAATTGTTTTGCGTACTCTTCGAGTGGCACTCCTAATCTTTTAGCGATTGCTACTTGTGATGGAGTGAGTCTCACAGTTTTTTTGCGTCCTGTCATGCTAGGACGATTAGCTGAAGCTACAGTTTGAGCAGGTTTTGCTCTTTCTATAGTATTACCCGGCATCTTATCAAATTTATGCGGAAATTCAAGTCTTATTCTTTTATCAATTTCCGAATAGTATTCGTCAGATTTAGGATCGAAACCTTCTTCCTCGACTAGTTTTTTATGTAGATCAAAAGCAGTGTAAGTCATTGCAGAATCATTACCAAACCAAGCATTTTTAGATGCCCAAACCTCTGCTTTAGGATCCGTAGCTGGAGCTTCATATGCACTTCTTTGAGGTGTGATATTGATCTCTTTTTCTACTTCTTTTGGTTGTTCTTGCTGTATTGACTTCAAAGAAGCTAATCTAGCTGCATCAGCAGTTAAGTTAGCCATTTGCTCTTGTGCTCTTACTTGACCTTCAACATCTTGTGCTTCGATAGCTGTTTTTAAAGCTTGTCTTGCAGCGTCCATGTTTGTCTTAACTCTGTTTTCAAATTCAGATACATAAGACTTATCAAGTTTAGAGAAACGACCTTGTAGTTCGTCTCTTTCTTTTTTAGCATTTTGAGCGAAAGCAATAGCTTCCTCTCTTTGTCTTTCTGCTTCTCTCATTTTACGAGTAAGTTTAGCAATACGTTTTTGAACGCCATCACTATAAGCTTTTAACTCGTCCTCTTTATCATCCTTTTTCTCTTCTACAGCTTTTTCTTCTACAGGAGCTTCTTCCTGTTTAATCTCTTCTACTTTCTCTTCTGCAACGGCTTCTTCTGTCTGCTCGTTGTCTTGATCTAAATTAATTTCAGCGCCTTCTTTTTCGCCTACATCAATTAGTTCTTCTTTTTTTGCGTCTTCTTGCATAGTGCCTTCCTATGTTGTTAGATATGATGAAGTACTGCTTGAGGATCTTTTATAGTTCCCAAGACTTCATCATCGTTTAATATTCGCACTTCTCCACCCTCTATTGGTAATCTTGAACCAGCATATCTGGCAAAGATCACCCAATCTCCTTTTTTACACCAAGGACCTGTTGCAAATTTTTCTTTATCTGCATAAGCTAATGGTCCAATTTTTAAAACATATCCGCAGTTAACTGCGATTCTTAATTTATCCAAAGTTTCTTGTGCAATTATAATTCCACCTTTGGTTTTATCTTTTGGTGTAAAAGGTAAAACTAAAATTCTATATCCAGAAGGATTTGGCAATTCATCTACAATTGAATCAACATTTGTTTCATCAATTCTTTTTTTGCCTTTTACTTCGTCATTTGGTTGTGATTGGTATTTTTCTAAAAGTGCTGATTTAGTCTTCGGTATTTCCGTACTCTCCGCTGAAATCGACGGCGACGACATTTGTTGTGTCTGGTTTTTCATCATTTTGCTCCTTATCTTGTAGCAGGTTAGAGATATCCTGTAATATTAATTGTATGGCATGTGCCTGACCTAATAGATACTTATATTTCTCCATATTGTCAACCCCTCCGCTAATCATAGCGTCTCCAATAGTTTGTAAACTATTTCTAGCATTTCTTTGGATTTTATAAAGTATATTTATTGGATCGTCCATTCTCTCCTCTACCTAATATTAGCAATTCCACTTTCTAAGTGATTTGTTAATTCTTGAATTTGGATCGTTTGCCGTTTTTGCAGAAGTTAATCTTTTTTTCATACCACTCATTCTAGCACAAAATGATTTTCTTCTGTTAGCAGCTTTTGATCCTTTTTTTAATTTTGATGGTTTAGTAGTTACAGCCATAGAAAGTTTAGAACCAGGATTTGCTCTTCTGTAAGATGCAATACCTTTTCTATTTAATCCGCCCTTTGGATCTTTACCTTCTTTACGTTGCCAGGCTGCTGTTTTGCCACCTGATTTATATTGTCTTCTAAACATTATTTTTTCTTTTTATCATCTGCAGTTTTTTTAACTGCATATACTGTTGCTGGTATACCTGGTTTACTCCAAGCACTAATTTGATCAGAAGCTTTTTTGCTATTCATTTTTTTAATTTCTTTTTCTGCAAATTTATCAACTTTTTTCTGAACAGCTTTTCCTGTTTTTTTAGCTGACTTTAAAAAAGCTTTGCCCAATCCTTTTAGTACAGATATTGCCATTATTTTTTCTTTTTAGGAAAACCAGCTTTCATATTTGCATACGCTTTAGCTGATATAGTTGATTTAGATTTTGGTCTTGAAATACCTAATCGTTTTCTTCTATTAATGTTAGCCCATAGGCCAGGTTTTGCTGAACCACCTTTTTTAAAAGGTGATCTGTAATCTTCTTTTTGTTTATTATATATATCTTGCTGTTGTTGAATAGCTTTTTTCTTTTGTTCTTTACCACCTATAACACCTTCTCTTTTAAAATTTTTATTAGGTGTTTTTTGTATTTGTTGTTTGACTCTTTTAAAAGCAGATTTCCCTAATAAACCAAATCCTTTTTTTGCTATTCCAAATCCAGGCATTATTTTTTCTCTTTTGTCATTTTAGAAATTGTGTCGGCTCTTTCTTCAAAAGTTTTACCTTTAACTCTTTTGCCGCCAAATCTTCTAAATCTTGAAGGAATATCACCTTTCAATCCATACTTCTCTCTCATTTTTTTGTATGTTGCAAATACACCTTCGTTTTCACCAATGCCTAATTTTTTTCTAGCTTTCTTTTCAACTGATTTCATTTTTTCTTTGAAGGCACCACCAAATGGTCTTTCAACTGGAGCATCTTTTGCTGCTTTGTATTCTTTACTAAGCCCTAGATCTTTGTACATTTTTTCTTTTGCTTTACTTAAACTAGATGTGAACTCTTTTGTTTTTCTAGAAATAACTTCTTTTGCTTTTGTAGCAGCTTTTGATTTTGCCGCTGCTTTTACTGCAGTTTTAACTACACCACCTACTGCATAACGTTTTCTTGGAGTTATTTGTTTATTAAAAAATTTGTTTGCCATTTTATTTTCCTTTTACAACTGATTTATAACCTTTTTCTATATCTTTTTCTACTTTATCTTTTGTAGCTTTGTTTCTTGTGCTTTTTTCTACTTCTTTCATTTTTTGTTTTGTTTCAAAAATTTGTTGTTTCAATCTTGAATTAGTTGCTCTTACTCTTTGATTTAGCTTTCTCATTATACTAATTCCTTTTTCTGTACCTGTTTTTGGTACACTTGGTTTTACACTTTTGATTACAGGACTATCTAATCCTGCTGAAGTAAATTTTTTCTTTTTACCAAGAAGACCTAAACCTTTTTTAGCTATTCCAAAAATTCCCATTATTTTTCCTTTTGTCTTTTAAATCTTCTCATTGGTTTATTTGGTAATTGTTCAGGAGCTGGTCTTGTAGGACCAGGAGAAGAAGGTTTTGATAAAGGTTTCATTTTTTTGAAATCTCTAGATACTTTCTTTAACATTCCACCAACAGCTTTTTTAACTCTTGGTTTTTCTCCTTTTGCAAATTTAAAAAATTCTTTAGAAGCTTTGTTTCTTTTGTCTATCATTCCACCTTTTTTCATGTAGCCCATTTTGTTTCTAACAGCTTTTGGTAATTTTGCTAAACCTGGATTTTTCTTTTTGTCTACAGGTTTCATCATTCCACCATCTTTTTTTGCAACTCTTTTGTTTGCAACTTGTAAATTATATCTTGGGTTAGCCATAATTTTCTCCTTATTTATTTTTGTTCATATTTATCACATCTGTAGCCTTAAGTCCATATATAGCTGTAACTACTGTTACCCAAAGGCCAACTATCCACCAGGGCATCTCTTGTAATTTTTGAAAATATAGATCAATTTTTGCTTGCATTTTCTCATCTTCTGCAAATACAGAATATGCCAATAAAAACAGTGGTGAGGAAATTGTCAAAAGTACAAATTCGTCCTTCCAGTCTGATTTTTGATTCTCTGCAATCTTTCCAGTAAACTCAATTTCTCCACGTTTCATTTTTTCCACGTGAAGAAGTTTAGCTTCTGACATTGCAACGTCAGCTGCCTTCTTATTTTTGTAAATTTCAAGCCCAGCTTTTAAACCTTGACCTAATAATCCCCACGGAAACATAAATTAGTACCAAGTTGCTGTTCTTTGCTTTTCTTTTAACATTTTTTTCTGACCTCTAACCTTTTGTTTTTGAGATTCATTAGGTTTTGACATCTCAACAGGTTTTCCGCCAGTTTTATATTTTGTTACTGCAGTTTTTTTCATCTTTTTTTCCTATTTTTAGACAATCCTGCTTCAGAAAGCGCGATTGCTATTGCTTGTTTTCTGGATTTCACTTTTTTTGGTGATTTTCCAATGTTCAACTCACCTCTTTTGAACTCTTTCATTACTTTTTTAACTTTTTTCTGTCCACCACTCAACTGTTTTCTCATACTGCTCCTATTAATCATTAATATTTATCTTTGCTTGATTGATTCCCATCTTTGCAAGACTTACTCCAGCTCGTAGTTTAGCCAAATCTTCGTTTTGTTCAAGTTTTTCTTCTTGATTAGCTTGGTTCATCATTGCTTTCATCTTATCAAGATTAATTCTTTCTTCATCATTGACTTTTTTACGCTCATTTTCCATTGCACGTAAGTCAACTTCTCTTGATTTTAATTTTAATAATGGGTCTCCGTCCATTTGCGATGTAATTTTGTTTTCATCCATTGCAAATTCTTGTGTCATTTCAGCAATTAGTTGTGCTTTTCTTGCTTCAATCTTTTGTGTGATTTGTTGAATGACTTGTGCAACGGCTGGGTTAGCTTGTGCTTGTGGTTGTAATACTTGTAATTGACCAAACTCTCTAACAAACTCTAACTGAACTTGTTCTTGAGCCATAATAGATATGTGTTCTAAAATATTTTTTTGTATTGAACCCATAACCATTGGAGCATTTCTTACCATATTAAGTTGCATGAAGTTTAAGTGAGCTTCAATATGTGCTCTATGGTCCTGACCTGGAAATGCTTGAAAAGGTCTAGCTGCTAAAGCGTCAATGTGTTCTAAAGATGGATCTTTAGGCATTGGTTGTTGTGGTGGTGGTAAAATAGCATTTATGTTTTTTACACCTACTGCTTCATACATCGACCTGTACGCTTGGTACAGGTTATGTATTTGAGGATTTGATTGAGCAAGTTGCAATTGTGTTTGAGCTAAAGAAATTCTTTGTGTTTGAGAAAAGATGTTTGGATCAGCTATAGGTAAAATATCAACTCTGTCATCAAAGTCTGTTAGTTTAATTTGTCTTTGACCTCCCACCACATCATAAGGATATTCTTTTGGTAAGTATGTTTTAAATACCTGTGCTAATAATTTAAACTCTTGTTTAAGACCTACATACAATCTTTTGTGCACAGCGGACATAACTCTTGAACCTCTTTCAAGAAGCGCTACTGTTGTTCCAACAGCCGCTTGTTGATTCATGTCGCCAACTTGTGCATCAGCGATAGCCGCGAACCGTTGACCAGCACCCACAACTACACCTAACAATTGTAAAAGGACCGCGGATGGTTCTTTGAAAGGTAAAGTCATAAACTGATCTCTAATGTTACCACCAGGTGCGTCTACATCTCTAAACTCTCCAGGTTGTAATGGTTGAGCATCATCTCTAACTCTAATACCTCTAGATTTAAATCCAGCAGGTAAATTTGCTAAAGTTCCTGCATCTAACAATTGTCTTAATGCAGATGTAGCAGTTCTAGATAATCCACCAATCATGTGAATTAAACCAAAACCGTAAAAACCTAAACCAGGTAAAAATTTGAAATGCACAAAATAATTTGTTTTGTTTTTCTTAATATCATTCTCTGCATAATTTCTTCTAATAGATAAAACTTTTCTAGATGATTCTTCAACTGTTACCACGTACGGAAGTTTAATTCCTGTTGGCATACCTTGTGAATCTAAATCTTCAAAACCTTCTAAATCTAAATTAACATGACATTCTAATAATGTATAAATATCATCTTGTTTATTTTGTTTGATTCCTTCTAGCTCTTGTTCTTTTTTTGTAATCTCATCGCTAGACATTTGTGGTGGATTTAATGTGATGTCTCTATAGAAACCACCTACTTGTTGTTTTCTTAAATCATTTTCAGACATCTTGATGATATGCACAACGGCTTCTGCATCATCTAAATTTGTTGCTGAGTAGGGAACTACCAAATCATCGGCAGGTATGAATTTTGAAACCGCCCTACCCAAAAGTTCATCATAGTAAACTTTTTTAAAAGTTGACCCGCTCAAAGGGAGATAGAATAGCATTTGGTCAAACTCTGGTTCATATTCTTTCATCTGATCCATGATTTGATAATTCATAAAATCTTTGACTCTATTTGCTTGGTCTTGTTTAGCAGGAGTTTCTAATCCTAAAATTTGTGTTCTAACAGGACCGTCTGCAGGTAATAATTCTTTATAAGCTTGTGCTTGAAATTGAGTAACAGCTTCAGATAAAACAGGATGTGTTACACCACTTGCACCTCTAAATGGTTCTGTTCTTCTTTCGTATTTGAATCCTAAAAGATCTAAACCATTTCTATAAGTGTCCTCCCAATCTTTTCTTGAAGATCGGTAGTCCATATAATCAGAAGTTAATTTAGAACCTAATGGATCTAATGTTGCATCATCTAATACTTCAGCTAAATTTTGAAAGTGAGATGTTGATTGTGGTTCAATGGCACTTGGGTCAAAAGATACTTCTGCTCCACCATCTTCGGTTGTAATTACTTCGACTTCATCTGTTGATGGAGTTTCTTCTTCAGAAACTGTTTCAACTTCATTAATATCTTCTAACTTAATATCTTCTGGTTGATTGGGTAATGATTTATCTATTTCTGCCATTATTTTCTCCTAAATAGGCTTTCAACACCTTGTGAGTCTGGGCCCTTCTCAGGAGGCACTGTATCAGTTAATTTATTTTTTGCAAGTCCTCCTTTTGCAAATAGAGGCATGCCTAATAGATTATAGATTTGTATTATACCTTCTAAACCTAATTCAGCTGCTGCTGCTGATGGTCCACCAACTAAATTAATAATTCTTTCTCTAATAGATTTTTTAACACTACCACCTTTTTTAAAAGAACCCATGTAATCAGAAGTTCCTGGTCCACTCATAAAATCAGATACGCCACCCCACGAAGATTGGTAACCACCGGTGTCTGAAGCTTGATTTTCTCTAGCCATTTGTTGTGTAAGGTTTCCCAATACTCTTTCAGATAATGCATCTGAAACTTTGTTCGCGGCTACTTGTTTTCCTGCAGCTTTTGCTAATGCTTCTGGTCCACCACTTAAACCTCCACTAAAAATAAAACTAGCTATAGATGGACCATATTTTCTTGCTGCGTCCATTGCAGTAGTTACTGCCCTACCTGGACTTAAACCTAAAGCTAAATTTAAATCTTCTTCTTCAGTCGTGCCGTATGTTGCAGGACCCATAGAATTTAAAGAAGCTGTTTGATTTGGTGTTCCATAACTCTTATCGTAAATGTCTCTATAGTAA
>Ga0196899_1001569_pt1 | contig 11154 bp, 17 predicted proteins | sample VirMetDEL_Sep_01_FD_169095 | JGI IMG/M metagenome (GOLD analysis project Ga0196899, IMG submission 169095) | Aqueous microbial communities from the Delaware River and Bay under freshwater to marine salinity gradient to study organic matter... | ecosystem: Environmental > Aquatic > Marine >... | reverse complement strand
CATGAATAGATATTATGTAGAGATAGAACACCCATTAGGTAAAGAGGAACATGGTACTTTTTCTTTTCATATGATGGCTTACGACACACAACAAATAATAGATATGATAAATGAAAAAATAGTATGGGTAGAACAAACATTTGAATAGGAGATAACATGAATAGATTTATTATAGAAAAAACACCATTTGAGATATCCAAATCTCTATGTGACCAACACATAGTTAAGATGCCACTTGAAGAAGCACAGATGCTATGTACAACACTATGGCATCATGCTCCTGACTATGCAGAAGAGCATGGGTTGTATAAACCTGTACATCAGAAGCATCCTTGCACACTATGGGCAATGGATAATAGATTGAACTATATCTTTGCTTTTTGTTTGTATGACTGTATGTTAAGTGAGTACAGTAGAAGATATAAAAAGATACATGGTGCAATCAAACACTTCACACCCCTATGGGAAGGTAGAAAGTTTGTACCTGATTGGAAGAACTTTTTAACACCACACCCACAATGTTTTAGTGGGCATGATGACTTGAAGACAGATGAGAGTTTTCCTATTGAAGCATACAGAGCATTTTATAAAGTTGACAAACTTAGATTCGCAAGGTATAAGTATACACAGAAACCACAATGGCTAGAGGAGAAACAAATTGCCTAAGTTAGCAAGAAGCAGAACAGGAGATGTAACTGAACTAGAAGTTGCTACTCATTTTTTGAAGCAAGGATATGAAGTGTTTAGAAATATGGGTAGCACAGGACTAATAGATTTAATTGTAGTATGTCCAAAGACTAAAGAAGTATTATTATATGATGTTAAAACTACGACTGAATATAAAGATAAAGATGGTGTTACTACTGTCTATGCTAACACATCTACAGATGAGCAAAGAAAGTTAGGTGTAGAAATAGTAGCACTACACAAAGGAAAAATTTATACAGACCCAATTAGAATAAAGGAGAGATTTGAAGATGAAAGTAAAACAGTTAATTAAAATAGCAGAAGCAGTAATTGGTAAACTACCTGCAGATATGTATGAGCTAGATGAAGTAGAACATCATTCTTATCATAGAGATGAACCCATAAAAATCGCTGACATGGATGTTGTATATTTAGTCAGAGCATTTAGGCATCAAGAACGTATGCTGAACAGACAAGTAGGTGTTACAGATACAGCACTCAAGATAGCTAAGGAACGTGATATGTGGAAGGAGAAAGCCATGAACATGGTAGAGAAACACTCATTCAACAAAGTCAAGGAAGCCTTAGCTGAAGCGAATAGACAACCTACTGTAAAGGCTGAAGCATATGATATAGCTTGGAAAGAAGTGGATAAGTGGAAAGCTAGAGCAGAGATGTGGAGAAAAGAATATGAGAAAGCTACATCTAAACAAGGTTGTAACTATGTATTTAGTGAGATACCTAACGACACAGACGGACAAGAGTTTGTGGACACTATGAAGAAATACCTCAATAAAGAATCATATAAGATGAGAGTACGAGGACAACACGTTAAAGAAGAACTTAAAGGAACAGGTGTAACCTATTGGGGTCAAGGTTTGAATGAGTCATCGCACATGAGAGTTTATGTGGATGTTAAATAATAAAGAAATAGGTTCTGCTTTAAGAGTGTTAGCTAAATTATATTATCACAAACATGATGAGCTAAGAAGAGAAGCAATACGAAAGAAAGATGGTTGGTATTTTGAGCAGTTAAAAAGTAATATTAATCTTATTAGAAATACAATTAATATGTTAGAAAAACTTAGAAAGAAAGGAGAATGATATGGTACAAGTATTTTATACGACATTTGCTTTGTCACTTATGTATTTAGCATATGTTATATCAACTAAATTTGTTATATAACTAATGCAGATATGGAGAACAAATCCTAATATGTTAGTTCCTTACTATCTTATGCACTCATATTTATATTATGTTATGAATGAACCTATCATTGAGGACACAGAATATGATGAGATATGTAGGGAACTAAAGGAGAAGTGGGATAGTGTAGAACATTATCACAAACACTTAATAGATAAGCAATCATTAGGTGCAGGAACAGGTTATGAATTACAATATAATAAACGTATTGAACGTGCATCACTTGCATTGCTCAACAAAAGTAAGGAGAAATAATATGCCTAAATATGATAAAGATGGTAATATAGAAAAGTGGTGTTGGTATGATATCTTTTGGGATGTCGAGAAAAAAAAGTTCTTCCCCCCTAGATGGTGGGTAAAACATTTAGCTGAACAGTCAGAGGATGATTGGGAACTACCTTGGTTTATTCAAAGTAAAATATATTGGCTCAACGATTACCTAGATTGGTTGAAGCAACCTAGAGGTGTTACGTCAACTATAGAACCTATTAAAAAGAAATATATAATAAAAAGTTTGTATGATTCTGATTACTTTGATTATGATGGAGCAGGAGATTGTTACACAGTAGAAGAAAAATATGATGTACATGATTCTTTGGATGACATTTTAAAATCGTTAAAGAAAAATATCAGATATGAAAATTCAATGAAACCTAAACTAGACACAGTAGAAGAATATTGTCAGGAGTTTGGGTTTGAAGTTTATGAAAGGTTATATTAATGCAACTAACTAATTTAGTAGATAAGTATTATTTATCTAATGATTTCAATAGCTTAGTTGATAAAACTAAAGTTGATTATCAGTATTGTGCAAGGGTTTTGTTGGACACAAAAGTTGATGGCAAAACTTTGGCAGCCTTGAACCTTACGAAATTGTCAGGTGCGATAGCACGCAGAGCATACGAAGTATGGCTTGGGCGTGGCGTGTACTTGGCTAACGCTGTTACATCAGTAGCACGTAAGGTTTATTCATATGGAATGGAGATGGGGTATGCTGAGAGCAACCCTTTCTCTACTTTCAAACGTAAATCTACACATGTTAGACGTACTGTGTGGACACAAGAGCAAGTGATACAGTTTTTAGACGTAGCTTATAGTGATTTTAAGTACAGAAATGTAGGTTTGATAGTACAAATGGCATATGAATGGTGTCAACGTATAGGAGATATGCGATTATTGCAGTTCTCAAGCATAGATTTTGATAAAAGTGTGCTAAATTTGCAACAGTCCAAGAGAAGAAGTGTAGTACACCTACCAATTTCACTTGACTTATTGGAAATGTTAGTTCAGCAGAAGGAAGAATATGGTTTTCAACCCTATGTGACCCCACATTATAGACCTGTACGTGGAGAATATAAGCCTTACACGTTAGTGAGACTGTCAAAAGTAGGTAGAAGACTAATGGACATGGCTAATTTGCCTAGTGAATTACGTATGATGGACTTACGAAGGACAGGTACAACAGAAATGGTGGAAGCAGGAGTACCAATGGGTCAGATTATGTCTGTCACAGGTCATGCTAACCCTCAATCTGTGAAACCTTATATGAAAAATACGTATGAATCTGCAAATAATGCATTGACACTACGTAAAACCCATGGTATAAGCAAGTAAATGCCGACAAGGAAAGTGATATATAATGATAAATGTAAATGAAATAGTAAAAGATTTAGATGTACCTAATGGTATGACAAAAAGAATTAATTGTCCTGTATGTAAAGGCTATAAAACATTTACTGTAACAAACAACAAAGGTAAGATGATTTGGAATTGTTACAAAGCTACATGTGAAACTAAGGGTGGACATAGAGTACACCTGTCAGTACAAGACATACGTGATGCTATCACAGATGATGTGACTGATACAAACGAGGTTGAATTTACACTACCTGACTTTGTAGTACCACATGGAGACAGAGAAGAGGTCATGGACTTCTGTAAACTATGGAAGTTAGATGCAGATGAACTTGACTTACACTATGATGTAAAAGAAAAACGTGTCGTGTTCCTAGTTAAGAGTAATGGCACTACTGTGGATGCAGTAGGTAGGTCAGTTACAAATAGACTACCTAAGTGGAAGCGATACGGAAAGAATAGTCTGCCTTACACCTACGGATGTGGTAAGGTAGCAGTAGTTGTTGAGGATTGTGTGAGTGCTTCAGTTGTAGGCAATGATGTATATGTTGGGTTAGCTGTGTTGGGTACGTCATTATCAGAATCACATAAGAGGTATCTCTCACAGTTCTCAACAGCGATTATAGCACTAGACCCTGATGCATTGCCCAAAACACTAGCCTTTGCAAAAGAGTTACGAGGATACGTTAATGATATTAAAGTTCTTAGATTGACAGATGACTTGAAATATCGTAAGCCTATAGACATAGAGAATTTACAACAACTAACCCATCAACAATAGAAGGAGTAACCAACATGGAATTATCGTTAATAAGAAGTTTAATGGACAGGTCATTTTATGATGACCACAGAGGTGCTAAATGTCCTGACAGATTATTTAGTAAAGATGTACGACAGATAAAGAGTGCCATAGATAAAGCTATGGATGTGTACGAGAGAACAGTAACACCTGATGAGATTGAAGCATTGTTCATGGCTAACAATCCATCAATGACTACAGCACAGAAGCAAGCATACTCTAGTTTGTTTCACCAAATAAAGAAGGAGCAACCTCTTGGAACTGATATCGCACAAGAAGTACTCTCAAAATTATTCCAACAGGTTGTTGGTGAAGACATTGCTAATCTTGGCTTTGACTATGTTAATGGTGCTAAGTCCTCTCTTGAACCTCTTCGTAATATACTTGAGCATTATGGGGATGACTTTACACCTAACTTAAATATTGAGTGGGATGACATTGACTTAGATACCTTACTAGCTAAGAATGATTTAGAAGCTAGATGGACATTCAATATACCTAGCCTTACACGTAAGGTAGAAGGTGTGAATGCAGGACACTTGATTGAGATTGGTGCTAGACCTAATACAGGTAAGACATCCTTTCATGCAAGTTTGATTGCTAGTCCAAATGGTTTTGCACATCAAGGTGCTAACTGCATCATCCTGTGTAACGAAGAAGGCTATCACAGAGTAGGTGCTAGATACTTGACTGCATCAACAGGCATGGAGATGAGAGAGATAAAAGCTAACCCTGCTAAAGCACGTGACTTGTATGCACCTGTTAAAGATAGAATCAAGATTAAGGATGCGACAGGTAGAGACATGGCATGGGTTGAGAGTGTGTGTAAGGCATACAAACCTGATGTGGTACTCTTGGATATGGGAGATAAGTTTGCACGTACAGGTGGCTTTGCTAGACAGGATGAAGCACTAAAGGCTAATGCAGTACATGCTAGACAGATAGCTAAACAACATGAGTGTGCAGTCTTTTATATGTCACAATTGTCTGCTGAAGCTGAAGGTAAAGTTATACTGAACCAAGCCATGATGGAAGGGTCACGTACAGGTAAAGCAGCTGAAGCTGACTTGATGATTCTGATTGCTAAGAACCCACAGGTAGAAGGGCAAGATGAAGAGGATACACAAAGACATTTGAATGTAGTTAAAAATAAGTTGACAGGTTGGCATGGTAGTGTACACTGTGAATTGAATTACAGAACAGCGAGGTACGAAGCATGAAGCTAACACTAGACGTAGAAAATACAGTCACACATAGAGATGGTAAGTTACATCTTGACCCATTCGAGAAAGACAACAAGCTAGTTATGGTAGGTTGCTTAACAGATAAAGGTCAGGAGTATTTATTCAGAGATAACTATGATGGCTTGCAAGCGTTGTTAGATGAAGCTACAATTCTTATTGGGCACAATATTGTCCATGACTTAATGTGGATATGGGAATGTGGGTTCAAGTATGATGGCTCTGTGTTTGACACGATGTTGGGCGAGTATGTCTTACAACGTGGACAGAAACAACCACTCTCTCTTGAAGCATGTGCAGAAAGATATAACTTGAATACTAAGAAACAAGATACATTGAAAGAGTACTTCAAGAAAGGTCTTGGTGTAAATGAGATACCTGCTGATGAACTGTCAGAGTATTTGTCTGCTGACTTACATGCTACACAAGAGTTAAGTAATGAGATATACAAAAAGCTAAACTCTACTGAGTATGGTGGACTGATGACTACTGTAATCTTAACGAACAGAGTAGCAGTTACACTAGCTAGAATATATCAAAGAGGATTTACTGTAGATATTACTGCATTGGATAGTGTTAGAAAAGAGTTTGAACAGGAACGAAAAGACTTGAGAGTATCCTTGAATGAGCAAGTAAGCAAACTCATGGGAGATATACGTATCAATCTTAACAGTCCTGAGCAATTATCTTGGGTTATCTATAGTAGAAAGCCACACGATAAAGCTATGTGGGCAAATAACTTTGAGCCATACATGAGTGACTCAATGTTTCGTACAAATATTAAACAACACTCTAAAGTTCTTTATAAGCAACGTGCATCTACTTGCGTTGAATGTAATGGATGGGGAGAAATTAGAAAGGTAAAGAAAGATGGAACACCTTATGCCAACCCTACCAAATGTAAGAATTGTAATGGGGATGCTCATACTTTTACTGATATTGTGGACAGTGTGGCGGGATTAAAGTTTAATGCACCTAATCCTAAATGGATAAGTGCTAATGGGTTCTCAACTAGCAAGACACAACTAGAGTTACTAGAAGGTGTAGCAAGACAACGTGGCATGAAAGAAGCTGAGAAGTTCTTACATGATGTACGTAGATTGAGTGCAGTTGAGACATACTTATCATCATTCGTTGATGGTATTAATACATACCTAAAGCCTGATGGAAAGCTTCATGTGAGATTGTTACAACACAGAACTTCAACAGGTAGGTTTAGTGGTGCAGACCCTAACATGCAGAACATGCCACGTGGGGGTACATTTCCTGTGAAGAAAGTGTTTGTGTCACGTTGGGAAGGTGGTAAGATACTTGAAGCTGACTTTGCACAGTTAGAGTTTAGAGTGTCAGCATATTTATCACAAGATGAGGTAGCTATAAATGAAGTCACTACTGGATTTGATGTTCACTCGTATACGTCTAAAGTTATTACAGATGCGGGTCAACCTACTTCTCGCCAAGATGCGAAGGCACACACGTTTGCACCTTTGTATGGAGCAACAGGATTTGGAAGAACTAAAGCAGAAGCTGAGTACTACTCCCACTTCACAGAGAAGTACAAAGGAATCAAGTCATGGCACTCCCGATTGGCTAAAGAAGCTGTAACTACAGGTATAATAAAGACACCATCAGGTAGAGAGTTTTCTTTTCCTGATGTGAAGAGAAGAAGGAATGGAAGTGTAACACACTTTACGCAGATAAAGAACTATCCTGTTCAGTCATTTGCTACTGCGGATATCGTTCCATTAATTCTTCTAAAGATAGATGATTTACTTAAGACTATACAAAGTTGTGTAGTTAATAGTGTGCATGATTCTATCGTAATTGACGTTCATCCTAATGAAGAAAGACAGGTACTAGATATCATAACACATGTCAATTCACAGATGAATAGTTTGATTGAAACTCACTTTGGTATAGAGTTTAATGTACCATTATTATTAGAAGCAAAAATAGGTAATAATTGGCTTGACACTAAAGATGTTAGCTGATATAACTATAAGACTTTAACAGAAAGAAAGGAAAATATATATGACAAATGAAGTAATAACAATTGATAAGGACAACTATTCAGCGATGGCTAAAGTCATGGGAATGGCAGGTGAAAGCACTTCTGAGAAGAAGCAAGTAAGTACCCTAGCAAGACTACGAATTAACCACACTCCTATCATGGGAGAAGAAGAGGTTAAGGGTAAGATGACTAAGATAGAAGTAGTTGAAGGTGGTACTTATAAACTTGAGATACCTGATGGAGATACTTACTTTGCTACGTCAGCTAAGATAAGACCATACATGCAGAGATTCATGTATAAAAGATTCGTCATGGGTACAGGAGATAAAGCTAATCGCTATATCAAAACTATTATGGGAGACAATCTCAACATAGACTTGAAAGATAACGATGGTGGATTTAACTGTGGCAAACCATCAGGTTGGATTAAAGACTTCAAGGCATTGCCTGAGAAGATGCAGGATTTAATCAGACAGATTAAAAGAGTACGTGCAGTCTTTGGTACGATTGAGTTAGTTAATCCAACAGATAGTGCAGGTAATCCTGTAGAAGTAGACTCACTACCTTTCATATGGGAAGTAGAGAATAGAGATGCTTTTAAATCTGTAGGTGATATCTTTACTCAGCTTGCTAAGATGAAGAGACTGCCTGTACAACACATCGTTACAGCAAATACAGAAGAGAGAAAGTTACCTAATGGTAATAGCTTCTATCTACCTGTCACATCTCTTGATGTTACATCTGTGTTAGACTTAACTGATGCAGAACAGACAAGGTTCGCTGACTTCGTAGCTTGGGTGCAGAATTACAATGAGTATATAATAAATGCTTGGAGTGAAAATGCAAACAGGGATATGAAGGATGAAGACATGAGTACAGTCGAAGACTTTGTAGACATTGATGCAGAAGAAGTAGCATAATGAACCATCCTGCTGAACTCGCAGTACATCAGTATATGTCTGATGCTGTCAATGGTAAGTCTGCTATGTCTGAAGAAGTAATTCAACAGGTAGGCAATGACGTTATGGATGCCCTGCGAAAGCAGTTTGGTGGGGATAACAAGAGGGGTGACTTTCGTTTACGTATGTCTAACTTAGGAAGACCTACTTGTCAGTTGTGGTTTGAAAAGAATAAACCTGAAGTTGCTTCAGCTAAACCAAATAACTTTATGATGAACATGATGTTAGGCGATATAGTTGAAGCAGTCTTCAAGGGTATACTTAAAAGTGCAGGTGTCAAGTATGAAGAACCTGCGACTGTATCACTCGATGTAGATGGTACAAGTATATCAGGTACGTATGACTTAGTTATAGATGGTGCAGTTGATGATGTGAAATCAGCATCAGGTTGGTCATATGATAACAAGTTTGTTTCATTTGAAACACTAAGCGAGGGTGACCCCTTTGGTTATGTTAGTCAGTTAGTTGGCTATGCAAAAGCTGCCAAGAAAAAGATTGGTGGTTGGTGGGTAGTCAACAAAGCTAATGGTGCATTTAAATATGTATCAGCACAAAACGCTGATGCAGATTCTGAGATGAAGAAGATAAGAGCAACAGTGGAGACTGTTAAACATAATAAGTTTGCACGTTGCTTTGAACCTGTAGAAGAAACATTTAGGGGTAAACCTACAGGCAACAAGATACTAGGTACTAGTTGTAGTTTCTGTAGCTATAAGTATTCTTGTTGGGAGAACTTGAAGGAGCTACCTTCAGTAATGTCTAAGGCACAATTCCCTAAGATGGTGTCTTACGTTGAACTAAGAAAGGAGTATAATAAAGATGAGCAAATCAGTTGAAGAACTTAAATCTGAGATAGATGAAATGGAAAAGCAATTAGCTGAAGCCAAGAAAGCATATCGTGAAATGCGTACAGCAGGTTTGCGTGATGCCATCGAAGCTAAGAAGTTAGCTGATGAAGCAGTAAAGGAAGAACTTAAAAGTTTAGGTTATTCTAATACATATTCATATAACAATCCATTTATATCTTGGCGAACCTTTTAATGTCACCTCATAAGGTTCGTAGAGAAGCTATAAAGTACGGGTATAGGAGTGGGTTAGAACATGCCCTCTCCTTATACTTAAATGAACATAAACACAAGTATGATTATGAGACTATTAAGATAGAGTGGGAAGACCTAACGTATCGCACCTATACCCCTGACTTTATATTAAACAATGGCATTATAATAGAAACAAAAGGCAGATTTTTAGCAGCAGATAGAAAGAAACATTTATGTATAAAGAAACAACATCCAAAACTTGACATACGATTTGTATTCACAAACAGCAGAAGTAAACTAAGCAAGGGTGCTAAGTCCACATATGCACAATGGTGTATGAAACATGGCTTTAGATATTATGATAGGATTATTCCTGAAGAATGGTTAAAAGAAAAGGGAAAGAATAAGCACCCTACCTTCATAAAGTTTAAGGGTACAAAAATAAAAAGGAGATAAAGCATGGATGAGAAACGTAAAAAGAGAAAGAGGTTAAGGGCAAGTTTAGTAAAACGAGATTTTGTTATACGAGTTAGACCTAGCCTTAATAGAAAGCATCAGTGGACTGGTGCTGTTGATATAGGTATAGTAACAGACCCTGATAATAAAATGAATGATGATGACTACTATCAAGTATTACATTTATGTAAGATGATGTGTGCCATCGTACCCTTAACAGAAGAAGACTGTGATTTACGTGATGACATAAATGATTTTATTGAAAAGGTTGTTGACAAAGACTACCATGATATGATAAAACAAAAGAACAAACCAAAAGCTAACATAGTAGGTGTCGATGATAATGTTATACACATAACTATTGATTCAGATACTAAAGGCAACGCATAATGGAAAGGCATGTAGATTATATGATTAGAAAATTAAAAGAAGTAGAACACAAAGAACAGGACATGGTTAATAGTCCTATCCATTATAACAAAGCAGGTATTGAAACCATTGATGCCTTAGAAGCTATGTTAGTGGATGGGTTTGATTATTATTTACAAGGTAACATAGTTAAGTACCTATGGAGATTTAGATATAAGAATGGTGTGGAAGACTTAAGGAAAGCACAATGGTATCTGAATAAACTTATTGAGGTCTACGATGATAAGAGTTAAAATATTTCTTACACTAGAGGTAGACCCTGAAGAGTACCCTATACCTGCTGATGAGAATGTAGGCATAGAAATAGAAGAAGGCATACAAGAATACTTCTATGATGTAGAAGGAATTAAGATTAAGAACATAAAAACAATAACGGAGTAATGAACATGATACAAAACTATTTACCAACAGATTACCAAAACTTTATAGCACTCTCTCGCTATGCAAGGTGGAAGGATGATGAACAGAGAAGAGAGAATTGGGGAGAGACTGTAGACAGATACTTTGATTACATGTCCGACCATCTTAAGAAGAACTATTCTTATACTATAACTAAAGCCCTGAAAGATAAGCTTACAGAGCAGATAATGAGTTTAGGTACAATGCCTAGCATGAGAGCCTTAATGACTGCAGGACCTGCCTTAGACAGGTGTCACGTGGGTGGTTATAACTGTAGCTACATACCCGTAG
>Ga0196899_1001568_pt1 | contig 11157 bp, 4 predicted proteins | sample VirMetDEL_Sep_01_FD_169095 | JGI IMG/M metagenome (GOLD analysis project Ga0196899, IMG submission 169095) | Aqueous microbial communities from the Delaware River and Bay under freshwater to marine salinity gradient to study organic matter... | ecosystem: Environmental > Aquatic > Marine >... | reverse complement strand
GGGTTGCTTCCATTATTATATTATCTCAAGTTACTAACGTTTCTTCTGGGTCTTCTTCATATACAGTATCTGCTGTTCATTCTCGTGATTTGCCGACTGAACCAAAAGCAGATTATACTTTTGTAAACCAAGCTCCAGTTCCTCCAAACGATAGTCTTTCATTAGTTTCTGATGGAAGACTTGCCCTAGAGACAAATGATGTTCTCAAAATCCAAGGAAGTGATAATGGTGTTCTTGAATTACTTTTAAGCGTCCTCGAAACTGCAAAACAATAAGATAAATGACTAAGTACAATTCAGGAAGAGTAAAAAGATTTCCTCAATCGGGAATTACTTCAGATAGATATGAGTATTTGGGGTTAGAACAAGCAGAACCCGATTTGGGAGATCCTCTTGTTGGCGTTTCGTCCATAGGAACAAATCCATTTACTCCTGGATTTAAACTTACAGATCCTCATTATGTTCTAACGGCAGTTGAAGGGTATGAGGGGCAAAGATTTTGGATTCCTAGTAAAGATATTGTAGTTCAAGGAACTCAAGGAGTCCAAGGAGCACAGGGACCTCAAGGTACTCAGGGCGTACAAGGAATACCTTCTCCTACTATCAATATTGTTGGTATTGTTACTGATGTCACTTCTGGTCCAGGAACCGAAGATGATGTTCTTAACGCATTTGTTGTCGCAAATGTAGAACCTGTAGGAACATATACGACTCAACCTGGTGATGGAATTATTGATAATGCAACTAATGATTTTTGGGTATGGACGAACCCAACAGAACAGTGGTTAAATGTTGGAGATATTAGAGGACCACAAGGAGTTCAAGGAGCTCAAGGTCTTGGTGGTGCTGGCGGAACACAAGGTTTACAAGGACCTCAAAGTTCTCAAGGTACTCAAGGAACTCAAGGAGTTCAAGGTTCTCAAGGTTCTCAAGGAGTACAGAGTGCTCAAGGAACTCAAGCTGCTCAAGCTGCTCAAGGATCTCAAGGAGTACAGAGTGCTCAAGGTTCTCAAGGTACTCAAGGAACTCAAGGAACTCAAGGAGTTCAATCCGCACAAGGAACTCAGGGTATTCAGGGAGCACCTTCCTCTCAGGGTGTAGTCGGTCCTCAAGGAGTTCAAGGTTCTCAAGGAGTACAGAGTGCTCAAGGAACTCAAGCTTCTCAAGCTGCTCAGGGATCTCAAGGTGTTCAGAATGGTCAAGGAACACAAGGTTCTCAAGGAAGTCAAGGAACTCAAGGAACTCAAGGTTGGTCTGGTGGTCAAGGTACTCAAGGTTCTCAGGGTATCCAAGCAGCACAGGGTTCTCAAGGTTCTCAAGGAACTCAAGGTTTCTCTGGTGGTCAAGGTACTCAAGGAGCACAGGGTGTTCAGAATAGTCAAGGAACACAAGGTTCTCAAGGAACTCAAGGTTGGTCTGGTGGTCAAGGTACTCAAGGAGCACAGGGTGTTCAGAATGGTCAAGGAACACAAGGTTCTCAAGGAACTCAAGGTTGGTCTGGTGGTCAAGGTACTCAAGGAGCACAGGGTGTTCAGAATAGTCAAGGAACACAAGGTTCTCAAGGAACTCAAGGAACTCAAGGACTTTCTGGTGTTGTAGGAGGAACAGGTGCTCAGGGTTCTCAAGGAACTCAAGGAACTCAAGGTTCTCAGGGAACACAATCATCACAAGGTTCTCAAGGAATCCAGGCATCTCAAGGTTCTCAAGGAACTCAAGCATCTCAAGGTACTCAAGGACGTAGTGTTCAGGGACCTCAAGGTACTCAAGGAACTCAAGGTGTTTCTGGTGGAGTAGGAGGAACAGGATCGCAGGGTTCTCAAGGTTCTCAAGGTTCTCAAGGAACGCAGGGAACTCAAGGACTTAGTGTTCAAGGACCACAAGGAACTCAAGGTACTCAAGGACGTAGCGTTCAGGGACCTCAAGGTACTCAAGGACGTAGTGTTCAGGGACCTCAAGGTACTCAAGGAACTCAAGGTGTTTCTGGTGGAGTAGGAGGAACAGGTTCGCAGGGTTCTCAAGGTTCTCAAGGAATCCAGGCATCTCAAGGTTCTCAAGGAACTCAAGCATCTCAAGGTACTCAAGGTACTCAAGGACGTAGTGTTCAGGGACCTCAAGGTACTCAAGGTACTCAAGGTACTGATGGTGCAACTGGTGCTGGAGGATCACAGGGTCCTCAAGGAACGCAGGGAACTCAAGGACTTAGTGTTCAAGGACCACAAGGAACTCAAGGTACTCAAGGACGTAGTGTTCAGGGACCTCAAGGTACTCAAGGAACTCAAGGTGTTTCTGGTGCCATAGGAGCAAAAGGTGCTCAGGGTTCTCAAGGTTCTCAAGGTTCTCAAGGAATCCAGGCATCTCAAGGATCACAAGGAATTCAAGCATCTCAAGGCACTCAAGGACGTAGTGTTCAGGGACCTCAAGGTACTCAAGGTACTCAAGGTACTGATGGTGCAACTGGTGCTGGAGGATCACAGGGTCCTCAAGGAACGCAGGGAACTCAAGGACTTAGTGTTCAAGGACCACAAGGAACTCAAGGATCTCAAGGTACTCAAGGAAAAACAGGAGCACAAGGAGTACAAAGTGCTCAGAGTTCTCAGGGAACTCAAGCATCTCAAGGTACTCAAGGACGTAGTGTTCAGGGACCTCAAGGTACTCAAGGTCTTTCTGGCACAACAGGAGGAGCAGGTGCTCAAGGTCCTCAAGGAACTCAAGGTGTACAAAGTGCTCAGGGTGCTCAAGGAACTCAAGCATCTCAAGGAACTCAAGCATCTCAAGGAACACAAGGACGTAGCGTTCAAGGAATTCAAGGTCCTCAAGGAATTAAGGGTGCTGATGGAGCAGATGGGGCACAAGGTTCTCAAGGAACTCAAGGAGTTGGTGCTCAAGGCACTCAAGGAACTCAAGGTGCTGATGGTGCAACAGGAGGAGCAGGTGCTCAAGGTCCTCAAGGTACTCAAGGCGTAGAAGGACCAGTAGCAGGTTCTGCCAACCAAGTTGTATATAAAGATGGTTCAAATAATCCTACAGGTTCTAGCAACCTTACTTTTGATGGAACAGCACTTTATGTAAATGAAATTAACGGTCCTACCAACTTAGTAATTGATCCAACTACAGTTGGTAACAACTCCGGAACAGTTACTATTAAGGGAGATTTACAAGTTGATGGAACTACAACTACAGTAAATTCAACTACAGTTACTGTTGCTGATAAAAATATAGTTCTTGCCAGTGGTGCTGCTAATGCTGCCGCAGCAAATGGTGGAGGTATTTCTTTAGCTGGTGCTGGTGCTTCTATAACATATAGATCAAGTACAGATTCTTGGGATGTTAATAAATCTCTTGGAATAAAAACAACTGCCCCAACAGAAGATCTTGATGTCGATGGCGATGTACGAATTAGAGGGGCTCTTGTTGATGGAGGAAATAGTGCAGGAACTAATGGATATGTTCTTAAAACAACAGGAACTCAAATTAATTGGGTAGATCCATCAACTGTTCCAGGACTTCAAGGAATTCAAGGTACTCAAGGAGTTGGTTCTCAAGGTCTGCAAGGAAGTCAAGGAGTTAATGGTGCTAATGGTGCAGATGGAGCTCAAGGTTCTCAAGGTACTCAAGGACGTAGTGTTCAGGGTCCACAAGGAACTCAAGGACGTAGCGTTCAGGGACTTCAAGGTCCTCAAGGAATTAAGGGTGCTGATGGAGCAAATGGAGCAGATGGAGCTCAAGGTTCTCAAGGCACTCAAGGACGTAGCGTTCAAGGAAGTGTAGGTGCTCAAGCATCTCAAGGAACTCAAGGACGCAGTGTTCAAGGACCACAAGGAACTCAAGGACGCAGTGTCCAAGGTCCACAAGGAACTCAAGGACGCAGTGTCCAAGGACTTGAAGGTTCTCAAGGAACTCAAGGAGTTAAGGGTGCCAATGGAGCAGATGGAGCTCAAGGTTCTCAAGGAACTCAAGGACGTAGTGTTCAGGGTCCACAAGGAACTCAAGGACGCAGTGTTCAAGGTCCACAAGGAACTCAAGGACGCAGTGTTCAAGGTCCACAAGGAACTCAAGGACGCAGTGTTCAAGGTCCACAAGGAACTCAAGGACGCAGTGTCCAAGGAAGTGTAGGTGCTCAAGCATCTCAAGGAACTCAAGGACGTAGTGTTCAAGGTCCACAAGGAACTCAAAGTGCTCAAAGTGCTCAAGGTCCACAAGGACGTTCTGCTGGAGCGGCTGGTGATGACACATATTTCCAATATAACAACGGTGGTTCTGATCTTGGAGGAGCATCAGGTTTAACTTATAATGATACTACTGGTGATGTCACTATTGTCAACAATTTGATCGCAGCAAACGTGAGAATTGGTGATGCCACTACAGGCAATTCAATTACAACTGGTACAGACAACATTTTAATTGGCGATGGTGCAGGTTCTAATTTAACTGGTGGGGATAATAATATTGTTCTTGGCGATTTTGATGTTTCTTCAAATAATGCTAATAATGAGTTTTATGTTGGATATGGGGCAACAGCAATAATATCTTCCTCTTTTGTAAATCAACCAGCAGAAGATGAAACTATAATAGAATCAATAATTTATAATGGAAGTATTCCTCCAGGAGAATTTAATAATGGCACCTTTGATATTGTTTCTTCGGTTACAGTAAGTCAGGTCACATTTACTGTAAATGCAAATGATCTAAGTGCGGCATTGGGTGCGATTGCAAACAGTGGGAAGGGCAATTTTCCTGCTCTTAACTCTGGACTTTGGTATATTACATCTTTCGGTGACGATAGATCTCTAGGTATATTTCCAAGAAATAGAGCAAGAATTGTTGGTTTCAGTCAAATAGCAAGTACAATAACTGTAGATACAATTTATGCTTCTCAAATTAATAGAACTTTAAGTAACACTTTATCTGCAAGATTTAGTTTACAATTTGTTGATCAACGTATTGTACTTCCAGATTCTAGAAATGTTAGAGCTGTTGGTATTAATACCAACACTCCAAGATATACTCTTGATGTTCAAGGAGCAAAACCAGAGTTAGCAAATATTCCAACAGCATATGTTGATGGTTCTGTAAAAGTAACAGGAAATGTAAAGGTTGGAGATGGATCTATTACTCTTTATGGAGAAAAAGGTTTAGAAAGGATTTCTATTGGTAAAGCACTTATTGGTGTATCTACAGACACTAGTGCAACACTAGCTACAAATTCAATCCTCTCTTCTACGGCATTTGTAGAAAATCTTGGTATCGGAACGAATGTGGTTTCTGTTAATGTGACTGTAGGATTAAAAACTGATTATGACCTTTATCATGGAGTTGGATCTTCTTCGGCATTCTTATTTGACAATGCTAAAACTCCATACTTCCATGCTACTCCAGGAAAAGTATATAGATTTAAACAATCAGATTCTTCAAACGCAGGAAATTTATTAAAATTCTATACAGATCAAACAAAGACAACAGAAGTTACTCTTGGCGTTACTACTTCAGGTGTATCTCCTGGAAATGATGGTTCTTATGTGGAACTTGAAATGCACATGGACACTGGTGCCATGTTCTATTATGAAAGTGAGAACGGAACTTACATGGGTAATGCAATTATTGCTACTATAAGCAATAATATGACCGGAATTTCGACAATGAAGTTCACTGATATTGATATTCGTGGAAAAATTTATGACAACAATGGTTCAGTAGGTGCTGCTGGTTCTGTCTTAAGTTCTACTGGTTCTGGTGTTGAATGGACAACAGTAGCATCTGGTGGCGGAGGATCGGGAGAGTTTAATACTGGAATTACAAGCACAGTTCAAATTTATCCTAAGTCTTATGAATATACAGAATTTACTTTCCCATCAACTTCAGGAAAGAGATATGTAATTGATTCTATTAATGTCGCAAATGTAGCAACTGGAAACACCTCTATTAATATTATTACTTCTATAGATCAGGGAGATAAGTCCTATATTGGATACAATACTCCAATTGTTTCTGGCGGTTTGGTAGATCTTCTTAAGCAACCATTAGTAGCAGAACCTTCTGCTGCCATAAAGGTTTGGTCAAATAACTTCAGTTACGTTGGTTCAAGCAATATTGCGGAAATATATCTCAACTATACTGAATATGATGATACAGATTATTTCTCTGTCGGTGTTGGTACTGCAGGTGTTGCTACGACTTCAATAACTGGAATCTTTACTTCAAGTACATATCCTTCAATGCTCCAGTCAATTAGATTGACAAATAGAACTGATACGGGAGATTATCCAATATCAGTAATTATTACTAACGGATTGAGCACTACATATTTGGCAAAAGATTTACTTATTCCAAGATATGCTTCTGTTGAGATATTAGATAGACCAAAGAGAATGGAGTTAAATGGAAAAATTGAAGTTAAGGTAGAACAAACTTCTACGATTGACGTTTTTGTTTCTGGTAAAAAGATATCTTCTTGAGGTAATTGATAAATGACTGTAACAACAGATATATTTTCATTAGAAACTGTTTATAGACTTCAAATTCTAGGACTTTGGTTTACTCAAAATAATAGTCCACTACCTTCATATCCTTATGGTTACTTTGGTGGTGGTGAGATTCCTGGACCTACTTACATCTCAACAGTAGACCGTGTAGATTACTCTAACGATACTGCAACAGCATCACCAAAAGGACCCTTAAGTCTTGCTAGAGGATACTTTGGAGCAACAAGTAATGCTTCTTATGGTTATTTTGGTGCTGGGTGGTATTCAACAGTAGACCGTATAGATTATTCTAACGATACTGCAACAGCATCAGTAAGAGGTCCATTAAGTAGGACTGTAGCACATATTAGTGCTACAGGCAATAGTTCTTATGGTTACTTTGGTGGTGGTTTTCCTGGTCCACAATCAACAGTAGACCGTATAGATTACTCTAATGATACCGCAACATCATCAGTAAAAGGACCATTAAGTAATGCTAGACATGCTTTAGCAGCAACAGGTAACAGTTCTTATGGATACTTTGGTGGTGGTGCTGGTCCACAATCAAGAGTAGACCGTATAGATTACTCTAATGACACAGCAACAGCATCAACAAGAGGACCATTAAGTCTTGATAGAGGATATTTAGCAGCAACAGGCAATGCTTCTTTTGGTTACTTTGGAGGTGGTTTTTCCACATTATCAACAGTAGACCGTATAGATTACTCTAATGACACAGCAACAGCATCAACAAAAGGACCATTAAGTCTTGGTAGAGGATATTTAGCAGCAACAGGTAGCAGTTCTTTTGGTTACTTTGGTGGTGGTCTTCCTGGTTCAAGATCAACAGTAGACCGTGTAGATTACTCAAATGACACGGCAACAGCATCAACAAAAGGACCATTAAGTGCTGCCAAATATCGTTTAGCAGCAACATCCGCAGAGTCTGATGGATTGTCTTATTCTCAACCATTATCAGCAAATAATCCACTACAAGTAAGACCTTTTGGTTACTTTGGTGGCGGTTCTCCTGGTCCACGTTCATCAGTAGTAGACCGTGTAGATTATTCTAATGACACAGCAACAGCATCACCAAGAGGACCATTAAGTATTGATAGACGGTACTCTGGAGCAACAGGTAATAGTTCTTTTGGTTACTTTGGTGGTGGTTCTGGTCCCAGTTTAACATCAACAGTAGACCGTGTAGATTACTCTAACGACACAGCAACAGCATCAGTAAAAGGACCATTAAGTTTTGCTAGATCTGCTTTAGGAGCAACAGGAAATAGTTCTTTTGGTTACTTTGGTGGTGGTATTCCTTTTCCTTACAAATCAGCAGTAGACCGTATAGATTATTCTAATGACACAGCAACAGCATCACCAAAAGGACCATTGAGTGTTGGTAGAGCATACCTAGCAGCAACAGGTAATAGTTCTTTTGGTTACTTTGGTGGTGGTGGTTTTCCTACTTTATCAACAGTAGACCGTATAGATTACTCTAATGACACAGCAACAGCATCACCAAAAGGACCATTAAGTGGTGCTAGATATGGATTAGCAGCAACAGGTAATAGTTCTTTTGGTTACTTTGGTGGCGGTAGTTCTACATCAATAGTAGACCGTATAGATTACTCTAATGATACAGCAACAGCATCACCAAAAGGACCATTAAGTGCTGTTAGATACTATTCAGCAGCAACAGGTAATAGTTCTTTTGGTTACTTTGGTGGTAGTCTTCCATTTCCAGCAAAATCAACAGTAGAACGTATAGATTACTCTAATGACACAGCAACAGCATCTGTAAGAGGATCATTAAGTTCTGCTAGATATGGAATAGCAGCAGCATCACCAACAGCAAATGGACTGCCTCAATAAATAAACAAAAATCAACTAAACTATGAGTATAATGATTGCTCTTCCGTGTCACGGAGGAATTGTGAGTGAAAAAACTACAATGAGTTTATTTAATCTTGGCAAACTATTAGTCAGAAATAATATACCTCACGGACTTCTCACTCAAGCAAACTCTTCTCTAATAACAATAGGAAGATCTAGGTGCGCAAATTTCTTTATCAACAATACAGAGCACGAATATCTTTTCTTTTTAGATAGTGATATTGGGTTCAATCCAGAAGATGTATTAAAACTACTTTCTCATCAAGTTGATATTGTTTCTGGGGCATATCCTATGAAAACAATACCAATTAGATATTGCTGTGATGTTTTACAACCAGAACAAAGAAAGGGAGATTTGATTAAAATTTCTGGAAATGGTATGGGATTTGTTCTCATTCACAGAAGTGTTTTTAACAATATGGCAAAAAACTTTCCAGAGTTAAAATACACTCCTCCCACAAACGACAGTAGTTATCCAGTATCAGAATCAGAATTTAATAACTCATATCATTACTTTATGGAACATAAAGAAAACAATTCTTTTATGAGTGAAGATAAAAGTTTCTTCCATCGTTCTAGAATGTTGGGTTATGATATTTGGCTAGATACAACAATCAAACTACAACATATTGGTTCACATATTTTTACGGAGTGATAAAATGAAATCAGGTGCTAGTGAAAGTTCTTATCATTATCTTTCTCAACATTACACATTGCCAGAGGATGTAGAAGTTTCTCATCTTCCCGAAGTTCTCAAAAAATCAAACAAACCTTATAAGATTTTATGGGGACAACACGCATATGATCAACCAGTTTATATAAATTTCAATCACGAAGATATAACACACATTGTTTCTCCATCACATTGGGCTAAGAAGAAACTCATTGAATTTCACAATGTTCCAAAGGATAAAATCACAGTCATTCCAACTGGAGTGAGCGATAGTTTTACTTTTAGTGAGAATAAGACAAAGACCTTTATTCATACTTCTATTCCTTATAAAGGTCTGGAACTTATGCCAAGCATTATTCGTCTTATTCACAAGAAACATCCAGACGCAAAGTTTAAAATATTTTCGTCAATGTCTCTTTATGGACCTTCTAATGATCCATATATTGAACTGTATGAAGAACTTAAGACATTACCTAATGTAGAATATTCTTGTGCTGTAGACCAGGAAGAATTGGTAAAAAATTATCAGGAGTCTGCTTTCTTTATTCATCCAAACATTTGGGAAGAGACCTTCTGCGTTTCTATGGCAGAGGCTATGAAATGTGGTTGTTATCCAATCATTACTGATATTGGAGCACTACAAGAAGTTGCTGGAGAAAACTTTGCTTCTGTTGTTCCTATTGATGGAATTAGAACACCCCAAAAATATGAAGTTACTGATAACTTCATAAATACATTCGCAGAGGTTTGTTGTACTGCTCTAGATTATTTTGAAGGAGACAGAACTTATTATAACAATATCTCAAAATCACTTTCTAATCACATTTCACAAAAGTGTGATTGGGAAAAAGTTTCTATACAGTGGAAGAAACTTATCACACAAATAACTAGTGGAAAATCTATGACTACCGAAAGCACCGCACTCTCATATCAACCAGTATCAGCTCAACAAGCAGTTACAGATGACCAATATCTTGCTCAAGCATTTGAGAATGTTTTAAAGTGGGAAGAAAGTGATAAAGAACTTGCGCAAGGAAGAACAAACTTCCAGTTAGAAAAGTTTGCTCTTCTTGATACTCATACTCTTCCGGTTGCCTTTGAGAATACTCTCAAGTCAAGAAGGCAAATGGCAGAAGGGTATATGTATAAACTGATTGAAATGAAAGAAAAGGTTCGTGAGTTTGATTATAAGTGGAAAGATAAGGATAGAACTCAACCAATTTTCTGGGAGGAAAGTGGTCCCGGTGGAGGTTCTAAAAAACTGTGTTGGTTTGACTTGGACGAACTTACACTGACTCATTATCTCAAGTCTTGCGAATTAGAAATTCGTGATCGTCTTCATCAGATGCAGCACCTGGATAAAATTCTAGATAAACTTGTAGAAGAAAATGGCGGAAAACCAGTAAGTAGAGAGCAATTCCTTGAAGGAGATGGTCTATATTGGGAACGTCGTTTTGCTGATCAGGCAATGGACGAAATGATTTCTGCTCAAACAGGAATTTCTATCGGTAATCTTCACAGTATGCGTCGTGCTTCTGCTCCAGCTATTGTAGATGAGAGGAATCAACTTCCCGAAGGATATCTGCCACTTAACAAACTTATTGAAAGTCCTCAAGGAAAAATGGACTTCTTAAATGATCTTCAAAGAAAAGTTCTTACAGGAATCCAAGAAGTTACTGGAGAAAACTTGGGAATGATTACTGGAACTTCCGAAGAGCAAAGAAAACTTCAAGGGAACTGATGAACAAAAAAATTATTATTGTTGATGACTTTTATGATATTGCCCACAAATATCATAAAAGTTTCTTTGAAGGTCAATTGATGTTAGAAGAGGAGGTAACCCAAAAAATATCAAATATTTTGGGTCGTAATTTGAAATTTGAACATATATTTAATGAGATTGGATACAAATCTGAAAAAAATAATATTACAGCAAACTTACAGTTTGATTTTATTGCTGTAATTTATTTAACTCTTCCAACAGAATTTGTTTTGGAAAAAGGAATATCCTTTTATAGACATAAAAAAACAGATTTAGAATCTTTCCCAAATATAGAAGAATGTCAATTTAATGGTTGGGAAAGTCCTAATAAAATATTTAATACTGAAGATTTAAATGAATGGGAAGAAT
>Ga0196899_1001550_pt1 | contig 11231 bp, 6 predicted proteins | sample VirMetDEL_Sep_01_FD_169095 | JGI IMG/M metagenome (GOLD analysis project Ga0196899, IMG submission 169095) | Aqueous microbial communities from the Delaware River and Bay under freshwater to marine salinity gradient to study organic matter... | ecosystem: Environmental > Aquatic > Marine >... | reverse complement strand
GAACATTTCCGCCCAACCCTGATGGGTATGGGATGTACTACTACAGCCAGTATTACCAAGGTCCAAATCGGACCCACATCACCGACTTTACGGATACTTTTTACAAGACTGGAACGCAGGCATACCCCGACGGACAGGAAGCGGATGATGCGCAGTTTTATGCGCGCCCCGGTGACGTTTCCGGCGGTGACACCATCGAGGATTGCACCGATGGTGAATACTGGATTCACATCGACGAGCTAGGTGGCGGCAGCTTTTACACCAGCCGTGCGGCCGCTTTAGAGGGCGACCCCGATGACCGGGTTTCCCTGTTTGGCAATGTCGCCGGCACGATTGGTCTTGCCCCATTCGGCAGCTCAGATTTCAACAACGCCTTCTGGCGCTGTGTCGTCAGCTTTGGGGAGTACGCCTTCAGCGACGCGCAGGACATCGTCTCACTTGACAGCGTGTGTGCGGACGCGCCCGAGTACGAAGCAGTCGTATACGACTCAGACGAATACGAGAACGCAAACGTATTACCGCGCAGTGCAACTGCAGGACAAACGGCTCCTTATTGGCAACTGATTTGTGATGTAGCCAACTGGTCTTTAGAACTGTCCGCACCAAGCGTCGATACCACCGCCCTCAGCGAAAAGTTTGGCGAATCCGTCAAATCGCTTGTAACTGGAGGCGGTTCGGTTGAATTCCTGATTGATCGAAAGGGATTTGGAGATGAAGAGGACAATGGAACAACCCTTATGAAGCTGCTGCTCATGACTGAGCGCGGCTGTAAGGCATCTGCCCGTTTTTATGTGGTCAATCGAGGAGGCGGGGTTCAAGGTTCCGGTTTGCAGGTTCCGGGAGACCTCTATTACGCAAGTGAATTGCTTGTAACAAGCAGTGCAGTGAACGTTAGGCCTACTGAAATCGTTGCGGGCACAGCAAACTTTGTTACGACGGGTGAGATTAGACTGCTTGAAGCAGTCCAGACCGTGGTCCAGTGACCAAGATCACCCGTGCCGGTCAGTCCGGGTCGCTAGGCGACATCAACGTTCCCCAGTCCGGCTTTAGGGATCAGATTGATGCGCTGACCGACGCGGTTCGTCAGCTTGGCGGTAAACCCGAAATTGAGCCTGGTGCTGGCACGGTTAATGATCCGCTGAATGCGCAATACGTCCTTTACGTAAACCCCCAAATCGGTAACGACACTTTTGTGTCGGGGGACTACGCCAGTGCTGACGACGGCACCCAAACCCAAAAGCTGCGCCGCATTGCGCTGCAGCGCCTGGAGTGTGGATACACCGAAGCCCGTCCCTTCAAGACGATCAACCGTGCCGTCATTGAAGCTGCGCTGATCACCAGCCGCAGTTGGCTCGACCCCGCAGCAGGTGACGATCTCGTTTCGATCATTCTGGCTCCCGGCGTCCACACGGTTTACAACGGCACCGGCTCCAGCACGATCGACGAGTGGAGCGCCACCTTTAATCCCACTCCGGCTCAGCTTCAGCAGTACAACGACAACACTGTTGGCGGCCTAATCATTCCGCGTGGCGCCTCGCTAATCAGCTTGGATCTGCGGAAAACCGTTATCCGCCCTGACTTCGTCCCATCTCCGACTGACGAGGCAGCTGACTACAGCAACCGCCGCTCGATTTTCCACGTCACTGGTGGCGGCTACTACTTCGGCTTCACGTTTAAGGACAAGGCCGGTTCTACTACCAGTCACCACCTGCTGGATTGCTTCCAGTTCACCAGCGAAACCCAGCTCGATAACTTCTACGCAAAGATTTACGCGCAGCTTGGAACGCTTGGTGGCCTAAGCGAAGCCAACGCTGACAGCCGGGAAGTTGAGTACCAGATCACTGGCCCGCAACCTCCGACTGCTGCGGACACCGTTGACACGGTCAACAGCGCTAGCCCCTACATCTACAACTGCTCAAACCGTTCTGTTTACGGTCTGTGCGGCATTTTTGCCAATGGTGCTGCGGCCCAGGGCTTCAAGTCCATGGTTGTGGCCCAGTACACGGGCGTGTCCCTGCAGCGGGACATGAACAACTGGGAGAAATACTCCTCTGGTTCGTGGACGCTGGTCGATGACTACGACGACTACATCGCGCAGGATCCCGACAACGTTCGGATGAAGCCCTCGCGGCGCTCGTTCCACATCCGCGCCGTCAACGACGCAATTATCCAAGAGGTCAGCGTCTTTGCAATCGGCCAAGGCGTCCACCACTGGGTTGAAAACGGCGGCGAGTTGACCGTCACCAACTCCAACTCAAACTTTGGTGGTTGCGCAGCTCTGGCCGAGGGCTACAAGAGCGTTGCATTTGATGCGGACTCCAACTGGGAAGTCAACCGCATCCGCGTTGCCACCGACCTCAGCGAGAAGACGGGCAACATCAAAACGGTCACGCTGGGCAAGATTGCCAGCGGCGTGAGCAACACCGCCACCACGATCACGCTGGAGCTTGATCTCGAAGAGGGTATTTACGACAGCGAGATTCCCCGCGTACTGGAGCGCGACGGTTACACGCTGTTTGAAAACTCTTTCCTCTGGGTCACCAATAGCCGCTCGGCTGATTACCGCGCACCGCTGTCTGCCGTTGCGTGGTCTTCTGCAAACCCCAACCAGCTGGTTGTTACAGCGGCATTTGAAAACGAAGACGGCACTGCACCTGGCGATCCTGTTCTCGACAACCTCGGCAACCCGATCGGCATCAACTACCCCGATCTTGCTGGAGCGAACGTTTACATCCGCCGTATTCAGGACACTCGAACTGCCGCCGAGCGTCGTTACGCACTGCTGAACTCCACCAGCGTTTCCACCACTCGTACGCCTCTGCGCGACTACGTGCTGCAGACCAACACGGCTGCTTCGCACATTGACACCACAATTCCCGACACTGCTCTGATTGGTGTCGCTACCTCGGCTGCTGTTACCGACACAGCTGGCAACGACTCACTGGTTGAACTGCGTCGCCTCAACCCATCTAACACTTGGGTTTCTGGCACGTATTACCGGACCGGCGACGTTATTCGCACCGGAAACAAGCACTACAACTGCATCCGCGAGAACGTTGACACTGTCTTCGATGTCAACAAGTGGACAGAAGCCTACGTCCACATGGAGGAGGGCTACAACGCCGAGGACTATTTCAAGAACGTCCAGCCCTCAATCATCTTTGACAACGACACCGACGGAACGGTTGATTCGACCACTCTCGGTTACAACTTCAGCACTGTCTGGTCCACGGATGCACGAGTTCGCGCCCAGTACCGTTCATCGACTGACTACAAGGGGATGCACTCCTTCTTGGTCAGCATCGGTTTCAGTGCAGCGGATGCGCACACGATTCTGCTGCCCAAGACGGCTGCCAACCGTGACCGCAACCCGGCAGCAGCCCTAGACGGTATTGCCAACCCGAGTGGCGCAGCCAACGCTTGGGCTAACTGGTCGATCGAGTTCCGCCGCCCGTCAAACATCCGCCTGTTTGGCCACGCCTACGAGTGGGCCGGCTACCTCAACTACTCAAAGAGCTTGCCCGCGTACCAGCGGGACCTGAGCGCCAGCAACAAGTTCACGTATTACTTCACCAACCAGAACGCAGGTCGCGTCTATGGCAGCGGCTTCAACGAAGAAGGCTTCTTGGTTACCCCTCAGGGGATCCAAGACCTGACCACAGGCGAAGAGTCCAGCTTTGACTCTCTGGGTGGATCGCAACCGACTGACGAGATCGAGTTCCCCACCTTCTACGACAGCCTTAGCGCCAACACCCTTACGGTCAACACCGAACTGGCGCTGAGTGGTTCAGTCACTGGAGCACCGAGCTGGGACGGCGGGTTTGGTGGTGTGCTGCCAGCGCTGCCCCAAGCAAGCGAAACCCAGCAAGGCATCGTTGAACTTGCCAACCAAACGGAAACCGAGGCTCTGTCCTCCAACGCCTTGGCAGTCACCCCGTTTGGCCTGTCTGGTGCGCTGACCGATCTGCAGACCACAATCATTGCTCAGATCACAAACCAGCTGGTCCCGGTTGGCAGTGTCCAGCACGTTGTGGGTTCTACTGCTCCAACGGGTTGGCTAATCGCCAATGGCGACGTTGTTCCCGACGGCAATGGAACGGTCCAGGGTGTAACTGCCAACTTCTCGGCACTTTTCGCGGCACTTGGTACAACGTACGGAGCAGCCGGCGCACTTCCCGACCTGCGCGGTCAGTTCATCCGTAGCTGGAACTCTGGCGCTAATGCCGACGGTGACACCTCGGCACTAGATACGGGCCGCGTTCGTGGTTCGGATCAGGACGACGCCACCGCACTGCCGACCACGGCGTTTACTGGCAGCACCAACACAACTGGCAACCACAGTCACTCTTACGACCGCACCGGTGAAAACAACGCCTTCCGCGATCCTGGCGATGCCGTTGTCAACCAAGGCGCTGGTGCGCAAAACACCAGCACGGCGGGCAACCACTCACACACCGTCACAATTAGCGGCGGCGGTGACGCCGAAACTCGCCCAACTAACGTTGCCCTGCTTGCTGTTGTTAAGTATTGATCGCTAGAGTGAGGGCACCCCTGAATAGGGGTGTCTTCCGACTGAATAGTCATGGCTGTCCAGCTAATCCTCAAGAACAGTTCTGTTCAGGACAAAGAGGCAACAGCGCTGCAGCTGGCTAACGGTGAGATTGCGCTCAACTATCACCAGTCGGGACCATTCCTTCAGTGCAAAGACAGCAACGGTGATGTCTGGCGCATTGGCGGCGTAATCATTGGCGCCAACGCACCAAGCTCACCCAGCAAAGGTGCATGGTGGTTTAACGAAAGCACCGACGTACTCAAGTTCTACGACGGCAGTGCGTGGAACGAAATCTTTGTCAACAGCATTGTTGACGGCGACATCGATGCAAACGCTGAGATTGCGGTCAGCAAGTTGGCCGACGGCACTGCACGTCAACTTCTGCAGACCGACGCAGCAGGCACCGGCGTTGAGTGGACCGACGATGTTGATGTCCCTGGAACGCTGGACGTTACCGGCGTCGCCACTTTTGACAACAACGTTGTCATCACCGGCAACCTGACGGTCAATGGCACGACCACCACGATCGACACGACGACGCTGATCGTCGAGGACAAAAACATCGAGATGGGGTCTGTTGACAGCCCCACCGATGTGACTGCCGACGGCGGCGGCCTGACTCTGAAAGGCGCTACCGACAAGACATTCAACTGGGTCAACAGCACCGATAGCTGGACCAGCAGCGAAAACGTCGATCTTGCCAGCGGCAAAACTTACAAGGTCAACGGCACCGACGTACTAAGCGGCAGCAGCTTGGGTTCCGGCGTGACCGGCTCCAGCCTGACCAGCGTTGGCACGATTACCAGCGGCACCTGGAACGGCACTACGGTTGCAACGGGCAGCGGTGGTACGGGCCAAACCACTTACACCAACGGTCAGCTGCTGATCGGTAAAACCGACGGGACCTTAAACAAAGCGACGCTGACCGCTGGTACGAACATCAGCATCACCAACAGTGACGGCGGGATTGAGATCGCAACGTCCGGCGCTGGTATTAACAACGTTGTCGAAGACACCACCCCTCAACTTGGCGGTGACCTAGACGTAAACGGTCAGTCGATTGTCAGTGTCAGCAACGGAAACATTCCGATTACTCCTAACGGTACTGGTCAGATTCAACTGACTAATCCACAGCTTGCTACTGATCTTGACATCCAAGCAAATGCCATCACGACCACTACCACTGACGGTGACATCGACCTTGACGCTAATGGCGCTGGCCTGATCCAAGTTACTGAGTTTAACCTCAGTCAAGTTCCGATTGTCACCCAGCACGATATTGGTACTGCTGCTAACGAGGTTCCGCTTAACGGAATGCTTGGCGGCATGGCGTTCCAAGATCCGGCGAGTGTCAGTGTTGATGCGTTGAATAGCAGCGGCAGGGTGTTGGTGGGCTCATCTTCTGCGCGTAGTCCAGTTTCTGCTACACCACTAATCCAAGTAGAAGGAACTACTTATGCAACATCGTCAATTTCTATTACTCAAAACAGTAACGACAGCAACTCGGCAAACTTTTACCTAGCCAAAAGCCGTGGCGGAAGTCTTGGCAGCCATACAGTCGTTCAATCTGGCGATGAAGTGGGTTCCATTGATTTTCTTGGGGCAGATGGCTCGCAGATGGTTAGAGCCGCAAGGATTCAATGTGTTTCAGACGGCACCCCTGGCGCTAACGACATGCCGGGCAGGTTAGTGTTCTCCACTACTGCCGACGGAGCGAGCAACCCGACGTTGCGTCTTACAATTAAAAGAGATGGTACTTTTATCTTTGATAACACAACCGACCTGATTCCTGAAACAGATAACGTCACAAATCTTGGCAAATCAGGTCATAGATGGACGGCAGTTTGGGCAGCAAACGGTACAATCCAAACATCGGACGAACGGGCAAAATCTAATATCGCCGAATCTTCTCTTGGTAGTGCTTTCATTAAGTCTCTTCGCCCTGTTTCCTACAAGTGGATCGAAGGTGGCAAGCGTGACACTGGTGAGCGCGATGAAGACAATAACTACATCTACGAATCCGTTCCCGGTACTCGCACTCATTGGGGTTTCATTGCCCAAGAAGTCAAGCAAGCCGTCGATGATGCTGGCGTTGATTTTGGCGGCTGGGTTCTAACAGACAAAGATGACCCGGATAGCGAGCAAGCTTTGCGTTACGACCAGTTTATTGCACCGCTGACGAAGGCATTGCAGGAAGCCATTGCAAAGATCGAAACCCTAGAAACCACTAACGCCTCCCTTGAGGCTCGTCTTACCGCACTTGAAGGAGGTACCAACTAATGGCAATCTCACATCTTTACCCAACCCAACGCCCTGCGCTGGACCTTAACTTCGCTCGGCAAAAGCGTCTGGACTCTCGTGTAACTTTCACACGCGGGTCCACCGCCACTTACGTTGGCAGCGATGGACTGATTAAAACAGCTGCAAGTGGTGAAGCGCGGTTTGACCACGACCCAGAGACTGGTGAGAGTCTTGGATTGTTGGTGGAGGAGGCGAGGACTAATTTATCTGCTTATGGTGAGAAGTTAAATGGAGGAACTTGGACGACTCCCTGGTATACTGCCTATAAGGTCACTAAAACTTATAACGCAGCAACCGCTCCAAACGGTTTAACATCTGCAACTCTTGTAGTTCCAAATACTGATTTGCAGCAGCATTATCTCTCGTCAGAAGAGACTGCGGTAACAAGTGCGGTTTATACTATGTCGATTTATGCAAAGTATTCTGGATATAATTTTAGAATGGACTTTAAGGGTCCAAACAGGGGAGCCAGTTTCTACTTAAACACTGGTACTATAGGCGCTGTTAGTAGTGGAATAACGGCATCCATGCAGGCACTTCCTGGTGGATGGTATAGGTGCAGTATCACTTACAACACTGCTACGACAGATATAGATTCATTTATTAAGATACTAAACCTCAGTAATTCTGATTCTTACCAAGGAGATAATACAAGTGGAGTCTATTTTTGGGGATATCAAATTGAGGCAGGAACATTTGCAACTTCAATTATTTTAACTAATGGCTCCACGGTAACCCGCTCAGCAGACGTAGCCAGCCTCACCAACTCCAGCATCTACGACACCGATAGCTTCACCATCCTCAACGAACCCTTTGGTTCAGCGGCTGGTTCGTCCACGTTGTCGCTGGTTGGCGGCGGTGACACGCCGATTAAACGCACGGCTGTCTACAGCCAAGACCTGACTCAAACCCAAATCAACGCCAGTGTCGGCAAGACCGATGAGTTCTGGCGGTGGCGGATCCTTGGTAGCAGCTTCGGTCTTCCCAGCTTCCTGACTGATGGTCAGGTGACGGTTGACTGGGGTGATGGAACGGTTGAAACCTTGACCACCAGTGACCACACGTTTACCGACGGTGGCGGGTATCACGAGATTGGTTTCAGGTTGGACAGTGGAACTTATTTCCGCCCTTATATCAACGGCAACGCTAGTCAAGTTACAAAGGTGGTAGCGGTTGGTCCTGCTCCAGAAAGTATGAGGATTCTGCCTCAGTTTATGTTTAGTGGATGTAATAATTTTGAAGCATTTGACGCAACGGTTGATACTAGTGCTGCAACTAATTTTTACAACGCCTGGAATGGCTGCTCAAGCCTAACTAGTTTCCCGTTAATTGATACGTCAAGTGGAACTAACTTTACTGGTACTTGGTCCAACTGCTTCAGCCTAACTAACTTTCCGTTGCTTGATACTTCTAGTGGGATTAACTTTACCCTAACCTGGCGGAACTGCAATAGCCTAACTAGTTTCCCGTTAATTGATACGTCTAGTGGGACTAGTTTTAGCGAAGCCTGGCGTGACTGCAACAGCCTCACAAGCTTTCCACTGATCAATACGTCTGGAGGAACAGATTTTAACGATGCTTGGCGGAACTGCACCAGCCTGACTAGCTTCCCGTTGATTGATGCTTCTAGTGGGACTATTTTCAGCGGTGCTTGGCAAGGCTGCACCAGCCTGACTAGCTTCCCGTTGATTGATGCTTCTAGTGGGACTATTTTCAGCGGTGCTTGGTACAGCTGCGCCAGCCTTGCTAGCTTCCCTGCAATTAACACTTCTAGTGGAACTAACTTCACCAACACTTGGTACGGCTGCAACAGCCTTACTAGCTTCCCTTTGATCGATACGTCTAGTGGGACTAGCTTTGGCAATGCTTGGCGTAACTGCACCAAACTGACTAGTTTCCCAGCTAACTTCTTCGACTCGTGGACTGGCACACCAGGAAGCAACTGTTTTACCAATACTTGGACAGGCTGCTCCCTTACCGCCACGTCTGTCGAAAACATCCTTAACAGCATCGACACATCTGGTCAATCTGCTCCTGGCACGGGTCCAGACATCAGCATTTCCTACGACACTGGAACGGGTACACCTTCCATCGCTACCGCTGTTACCAACCTCAAAGCCCGTGGTTGGACGATCACCCTTAACGGAGTCCCACAATGACGATTCGACACCTCTACCCGGCTGTTGAACCGTCGCTCAACCTGGACTTTGCCAACAGCAGAAAACTGGACTCACGGATTACTTTTACCCGTGCCAGCACTGGAACGTATACCGACGAAAGCGGCATTATCCGCACGGCTGCTGCCAATGAAGCACGGTTTGATCACGACGGTGACGGGAACAGCCTGGGGTTGTTGATTGAGGAAAGTAGGACGAATAACTTACCATATAGCAATGAGTTTATGTCAGGACTATGGCGATACACAACGATGACGCCAAATGCAGGGGTCTCACCATCTGGCACTAATGACGCATGGCTTTTAGATTCTGGCCTACGAGACTATAACCAGCTGACAAGCAGAGGGTATTTAAGTATTTTTGTCAAAAAAGTAACCGCCAGATATTTTATCCTTAGCGGTGGTCCTCAAGCATCTCTTCCAGGTTATTGTTTTGATCTTGATACCGGAACCGCTTTAAGAGCTACAGGAAATAGTCCTGCTGGTAGTTTGCCAACAATTACAGCATACCCAAATGGTTGGTATAGGGTCGGAGTATACACAGACACTAGTAACAGGCGTTTTTCTTTTGGTTGTTCAAACGATCCAGACTTTAACCTTGGAACCGGTGGATATGATGGTCAAGTATTGGTCTATGGTGGGCAAGGTGAACTAGGAGCCTTCCCAACCTCTTACATCCCTACAACCTCCTCAACCGTCACACGATCAGCTGATGTGGCAAGTATGACGGGGACTAACTTCTCTAGCTGGTATAACCAGAGTGCAGGTACATTGTTCTTAGATATTCCTAGAAACTTAACAAACGTCGACATTAATAATTTGCTTTTCAGCATTACCAATGGCTCTGCCGATCGGCTGCGTGCTCAATGGGTAGATGACACTTGGTATTGGAAGGCAAATGCTCAAATTCCTATTGTACCCAAGGTTGGTGCGTCATCAACCGCTGGTAAATATATCTTTGGATATGATGATACAACAGCAACATCATTTGCTACCTATAACGGACAAGCAGTTAATACTGGATCTAGAACTTCTACTGTAACAGATGCTAGTGAATTAAGGCTGTTTACACAATGGGATGGACAGAGACCAGTTTATGGACACATCTCCCGCCTCACCTACTACCCCGTCCGACTCCCTGACGCTACGCTCCAAGCACTAACCCTCTAAAACGATGGACACGACTTACCTTCGTTTCCCCTCCCAAGAAGTGTGGGAACAAGCAGCTGCTGCAGTGGGTGTCCTTGTCAACAACCCAACCCTTGTTGAAGAGGAGTCGATTGATCCTGACACCGGCGACATCATCCCTGCTGTCTACCAAGACAACTGGTCCTGGGACTACTACAACCACAAGTGGGCAGTTGACGACATCGGCGTCATCTACAACGACGATGGTGTCTACGACCCAGACACTGGTGACGTGATCACCCCGCCTACCCCTACGTACGGCTGGCACGTCAACTTTAAGTCCGATGAGGACATTGATTGGAGCGGTTTCCCCGTTCACCCCCAAAGCCCCTACCGCATCTTTGCTGGTGACTGATGGATGTGATCTTGGAGCTTGGCGGCAACATCGCCAGGATGGACACTGCCCTGCAGCAATGCAAAAAGTGCCCTTCAGCAAAACTGATTGTCAGCTCTGAAGGCTCACCTGACGCAGTAATGCAAAAGGTCAACGACGCCCAAGTCAGCTGGGATCGTGTCCTCCTCGACTTCAACGCCTGGGATACCGTCACCAACTTCACCAAAACAGTTGGGCTGGTGCGTTCGTTCCAGCCCCACAGCGTTTATGTGGTGACGGACGAGTTCCACATGAAGCGAGCAATGGCAATCGCCCGCGCCGTTTACTTCCTCCATGGAATCCGACTCGTTCCAGTCCCGCATCCAAGCGAAAAGAAAAACGAGTCCCGAAAGCTGGTACGTCAGGATCGTTTCCGCGCTTGGCTGTGGCGCTTGACGGGTTACCTCAAGTATTGGTCTGACGTATTGGAACAACGCTGGCGTGGCCTGGTGCGTGATCAGCAGGTAGCGGAGTCCCGTATGTACCCAGTGACCGAGCAGCGGGCACCTGTATAGACACAACAAAGGGGGTCCGAAGACCCCCTAAGCCGTTAGCTCTGGCTTTGCTGAACCCCCCAAGAGATTCACCAAAACTAAAACTCCCCAAGCGGCAAAGTTGCGGAGCTGCCTAGTCGCCTAGGC
>Ga0196899_1001549_pt1 | contig 11232 bp, 20 predicted proteins | sample VirMetDEL_Sep_01_FD_169095 | JGI IMG/M metagenome (GOLD analysis project Ga0196899, IMG submission 169095) | Aqueous microbial communities from the Delaware River and Bay under freshwater to marine salinity gradient to study organic matter... | ecosystem: Environmental > Aquatic > Marine >... | reverse complement strand
CAGCGCCCTGGCCGAGAGTCAGAGCACCACAGCCGGGGCGACATTCAGCAACAGCACCGACAGCTTGGAGGCCATCCGGGACCGTGGTGATGCTGCATGGGCTCCGGGTGAGGCAGGGTCAGGAGATGCAAGTCAATCCACACTGCTGGCTGTTCAGGATCAGGTGGAAGCAATCGCGGGCACTCTGGGCGGGACGGCCATCAGTGTCACATCCCGAATTGCAGACGGCGGCTCAATGGTGATTTACACCGGGGACGACTTGAAAGTCCGCAGCGGAACACAGGTCACAGTGAGCATCTCGGATGCAGCTGGTGGGATCTACTCCCGGCTCTCAGCCATCGGGACGAGCAATCTCAGCTGGGGAGCTGCTCGGCCATCACAGGCAGCGGGGGCCATTAGCGGCACCATTAGCAGCATTACACAGAGCGGATCTGGGGACGATCAAGTGGTTAACCTTGTGATCGAGATCCTCGACGCTGGGCAGAGCCTGAATCCGGCGGATGACTATATCTGGCAGGTCGCCAGCACATCCAGCAGCGGCGATGAGTACACAGAGATCGAAGGGACGCTGGATTTGCGGAGGCGTGTGGCGGTGCCAGTCACGGCGTGAGAATTGACCCTCCTGCATGGGCCGGGGCCTGGCGTTCTGCTGGGTCTCGGCCTTTTTTTTATTTTTGTTGGACAAAATGACCAGAGCAGCATTGATCCTGCGGACAGATTGACCGATACTCCTGATGTCGGGTGTGGGTGACAGACAACAAACTTTCAAAGGCGAAACAATGGCTAAGCTCTCCAATCTATGGGACGAAACAGACACGATTGAAGTGGAGCACCCTGAGGAGCTTGCTGCACTTGGCGTTGTCGCGGTTTACACTCCGAGCAACGGGTTGTGTGTCGAGTGTGCTGCGTTTTGCGAGTTCGGCGACGGCGACGAATGGACGTTTGAGCGATCAGGCAACACTATGTGCCAATGTGAGAATTGCGGAGCGAGCTATTGAAAACGTTGTGTGACTTTTTCAAAGGGTGAGAACGATGAACAACAACAACAGAATCCGATTTGCAATCGAAAGCAGCAGCAAGTCCGGCCGGATCATCAGCGTGGATGTAGACTGTCCCGCCGATCAACTGGAAGACTTGCTGCTCCTGACAATCGCGTGCAACTGGGAGATGTGCCAACGTGAAGACGACAAAGTGGATGTCTGGGGTTGGACTGATAACACACCAAAAAATCAGGTTGAGTTCCGCTTGATTGTGCAATGTCAGCCAGAGCAGGTTGAGGCGTGAACCATGCGAGCAAAACGAACCACGGTTGTGGCGGATGTCTCTCAATTCCCTTTTTCTGCCATGCGGCGGCAGCTGATCACTCCGCTAATGCGGGAAGCTGCGGAACTGCTGTGGCCAGCAGAGCGGCGACGGGTGACGGTGCTATTGCGGGCTCCGGAATACTGGGATGAATGCACGAACGCAGATCTGGAAGCCAGCGAGGAACTGGCGGACATCTGTTTTGATCTGTGGGTGGGGGCGATGACATGAGCAAAAAAACGCTAGACGCCCATCAGACGTATGGGCAGGGCATCAAAATTGACTTGCCCCCCGGTGCAGGGTGGGTGCTGTATACAGACGATCTCTATTATGGTCCAAGCGGGCCATGCGGACAGAGCATGAGCATTACCCGTCCGCATGGGTTGCTAATGACATTTCCAGACGAAGACACGATGCGACAGCACATGGAAAACGAATTCTCGGTACGCAGCAAAAAACACTGGCTGATGTGGGGAGTGGTAGACAGCTACACAGCGGGCGGCGTGTTTCGGGTGATGCAGCATCAGGAGGGCGACAGCGATGACTGAAGAACAATTCACAGCGTTTTGTGTGGTGCTGGCGGCTGTCAGCGTGCCGAGCGTCTCACTGCTGTTTGCTGGGGCGTGGGAGTTGTGGCGGCATGCAAAGCGAGCAGGGCAATGAGCGCTGCACTGGGAGCATTTAGCTGGGTCGTGTTGGCCCTGATCATTGGGTGTTTATTTTTTGATGAGGATTGATGAAATGAAATGGTGGAACGTGTTGACAATGCTGGTAGTGCTGGCGGGTGGTGCGGATGCGGAAATCCTGATGATGAGTCACGATTTCACTGAGTTTCAGCACCCGTTTTGGGCAACTGAGGCTGACGGCAAGGGCGATTTGATTCAGTGGGATTTGACTGACAAATGCGGCGGCGGGTCGGTGTGGCTGAATGCGGACGGATTTTTTAACAACCATCTTGACCGGCAATACACAGCACATGGTTACAGGTACGGCATTAAGCGTATCCCCGGTGCACCGGTGGACGATATCAGCGACTTTATCACAAACGACTGGATTCAGCATCACCGAGATGGGGCGCTTGAGTTTGGCGGCAACGATTCGCGGGGCATGGTGGAATTTTACGCGGAGCAGGACATCAGTTTGCAGCCGGGTTTCCTGACAGTCACCCTCAGCAACGATAGAGAATTCGCAATCTGGAAGTTCAACGGGCGCGTGGTCTACACGCACGAGTCGGGAGAAAATAACCTGCAGACGTTCAAGATTGATATCCCGGATGGGCTGGACCAAATGCGATTTGAATTTTCCGGCAGTGGAACTGCTGACGGGGTGATTGAGCACATCGAGTATCACAAGTACAGCACGGTGCCCGAGCCAAGTCTGGGGGATCTGATTGATTTGATTGGCAGCGGTGTAGGCGGTCTGATTGGCTGGTGACGGAAGCAAGCCGGGGCGGCGGCGTAGCCTGCTTCGGCCGGTGTCGTGCGTGTGAGTTTTCATGAGGTGATCACGAGTGCGCACGGCACCATGCGTAAACGGGCGGGCGTTCCGTCCGGGTGCTGCGGGTGGGCTGCTTTACGGCAGGCAGCACCGAACGAGTCGGCGGCGTGGGCCGTTTACCGGGTTCGATTCCCGGCCGATTCATTGATGAATCCATAAGGGGGGCAACACTCGTTGTGTTGCCTGCGGCGTCGTCTGCCATCACAGGCGGCGCAGCGAATCACTGAGGAAAGCGGGATGCAATTGCAACTGCCGTGGCCGCCAACGGTCAACAGTTACTACGGAGGCGGCATGCACGGGCGCAGGTATGTGACGCACAAAGGCAAAGCGTACTGCGAACGTGTCATTGACATCTGTGAGCAACGCAACGTGCAGCAGATCGCGCACAGCGTAGCGGTAATTGCGCAAATGCACCCGCCAGACAAGCGGACGCGGGATTGTGACAACTATTGGAAGGCACTGCTTGACGCGATGACAGCGGGCCGCGTGTGGGATGATGATAGCCGCGTGCGGTTGCAGATTGGTGAAATGCTCGACCCTGTACAGGGTGGGGCAGTAGTGGTGACGGTGATTGACTACGACGGCGACGCGGCGCAGGGATTGCGGGCGATGCTGGCAGGGATAGCGGAAAGTGAGTTTGTCGAATGGGGAGTTTAGTATTGATGAGGCGGCCAGGTGAGGCGGTCATAATCAGGGACGCAGACGGCAAGCCGTTTGGTGCGATTGCTGTTAGCTCGGTTAAGGGGGGAAAGGTGCGCATCGCGTTTGATATCCGACGCGGCTGTGAGATTGTCCGGGCTGAAAAGGCACCGGGCGTGGATGTAAATCAGGATGGCTGGAATCAGGGCGAATAGTTTTTTTGGAGGGTGTGGAAAATGGGGAACTGGCAAATTGACAAGGCGGCAGCGGCTGAGCTTGACGGCATGGGCGTTGCGTGGGAAGTGAAGCACATTGATCACGCGCAGATCAATGTTGGCGAGAGTCGCCAGAACGGCGCAAGGCGGCATCGTCTGGATGAATCGGCGGTTGCGGATTACCGCGAAAGCATGCAGCGCGGCGACACGTTTCCGATGATCGTGGTCTGCAAAATTAGCGGCAACGCGGGCTATGTGATTGCGGGCGGTAATCATCGACACGCGGCATGTGTCGAGTTATCAAAAAGCCCATTCCCGGCAATGTGTTGTAGCGTTTCCGCGGTGCAGTTTGCGATTCTTTCACGGCGGCTAAATCGGACCAACGGCAAGCGCGAAACGCGAGCGGACAGAATCAGGCAGGCGGCGGAACTGGTAGCGGTATACGGGCTGACCCAGCAAGCCGCAGCGGATGCAATGGACGTGCCTGCCGGAGCGTTGGGTAAAGAGATTCGAGCAACCGAAGTGCGGCAAGAAATTGCGGCCGTTACTGGGGATGATTGCAGTGAGGTGAGCAACACAACAGTGCTGGCAATGTCACCATGCAAGAGCGACCATAACGTGTTAAGGCAGCTTGCGTCGCTGGCAAAATCTGGAGCTGGCTCCGAGGAAATGACGAGCGTTGTTCGCGAGGCTAGGGCGCTGACAACAGAGGCGGCAAAGGTTGCATTTGTAGAAGGCCGCATCAGGGAGAGAAAACGCGCCACGGTTGGCGGGCGTGACGTGTCGTTGCATATTGCATCGGGGTTTCGGCGTATCACAACACAACTGGAAAACATCATTGCGCGGGGTGAGTCATGCAGAATGCAGATGGAAGGGCCGGAGTTGGCGGCGATTGCACAGCGGCTGCAGGCAGCGGCGGACACAGTTCGGGCAATGGGGACTGGTCACAAATGATTCTGCAACGACTTAACGCAGCCGGGCCAATGCCGCTAAACAGTGCGGCAGCGTCAATCATGCCGCTGGTGCCGTTTGCTTATGTCGCAAGGCAGGGCAAAGGTAGCGCGTTGATTGCGGCTAAGATCAAACTGCGGTCATTGCAGGCTGGCGGGTGGGTACAGATTGCGGCTGGCATGGTTACTGTGCAACGCACAGAGAGACAAAGCAGCGGGCTGCGGCGGTGTGTTGATGAGTTGAACAGAACCGGGCGGTGCGATACCTCGGCTATTTGGAGCAACAAGCGAACAGCGCAGAACATGATTTCGCGAATGAAACTGCTGGGGTGGGTTGCGCCGGATGATGTTTGGCCGGTGGTGTCGTTTGTCGGCAGGCAGCCAGCAAGCGCCGACGAATTCAACGCGCACAAACAGGCAGCAAGGGTGAGCAAGTGAAGCGACAATACGCAACCGGGCCGGGTCTGCGTCCCAACGTGTTTGGTATCTGGCGGGATGAGCCAGGGCATAGCATGTACGAGGATGACGAGCCGGAACCGGCAACACACTGGACAACAGAACGCAGCGAGCGAGACCGGCAGATGAGTGAATTTGCCCGCTGGCGGATTGCACGCGGCGAGCGAATAGCAGCAGAGTCGGAACAGAGACGGCAGCGGATTCAAGCGGCACGCAGTGCGGCGGCTGTCATGGGTGCGGATGTATTTCGGGCTTTTATTACGGGGTGCAACAATGGCAAAGGGTAAGAACGGGCTGATCACAGCGGATCAAGCGAAAGCGGCGGGCACTGCATTGGGCGAGTGCTGTACACAGTTGGCGGCAGTGTCTGACATCGAAGCGGCGCAGGGTGCGGTCGTCGGTAGCATGTATCGGCTAGAAGCAATGGCACGAATTGCGGAAGTGCTCAACACTCCGGCCGTTGAGGCAATGATAATGTTTGCCGCTGACGCCGGTGCGATTGAGGTTGCGGGCAACGTACGCGGCGATCAGGTGTTGAGCGTGAGCAAGCAAGCGGTAACGCGGGGGTATCTGCTGGCAGATGCAGCGGGGCCGCAATTTGCCATTATCAGCGGCAAAGGTGGGGCGACATTCCTTGTCAAGGAAGCCGGGCATCGGCACAAATTGCGGCAGGCTGGTGCGACGCAGATCAAAGCCACCGCGGCGGCATTGCGGATGGAGCCACGGGCAAACGCGGTGGGCAAGTTTGACATGGTCCTGGCGGGCGTTGCGTCGTGCGTGTTGCGAGGCGAGACGATCACGGTTGAGCGGTCGGAGCAAATGCCAATGCGTCTGCCCTGTTACGAAACAGACGGGCCAGACGGCGTCGAAGCAAAAGCGCGGCGGCGACTGATCCGGGATTTGTGGTTGACCATCAGCGGCGAAGAGCCAACGGGCGAAATGATGGAACCGGAAGAGTCGGATTCGTTCAACGAGCGGCCGATTACAATGCTGGATGAGCCATCGCAGGGACCATCGGCGGCGGGGTTATACGAGGCGACAAAGAATGAAGTGCGAGACATTGCCAACGCAATGAAGGACAAGTCAGAGCGGCAGGCTGTTGTTGATCTGGTGCAGGGTCTGGAGAAGTTTGAAACGTTGCAGGATTTGGCGGAGCACGAAGCCGAATTGCTGGCGGCCGCTGATCCATTCTCGCAACGGCTGCGGCAGTTGCTGGTTGAGCTGATCCAGTATCGGCGGCAAATTCTCGGCGGGGCATGACGGCAGCAAGCAAACACAACCGCAACACACGGACAGCGTGTAAACGTCGGACGATCCGACGCGGTCGGCTGATCCCCGGCGCAGCAATGAGGCTGCCGGTTGTTTTTTCTGAAAGGGTATAGCATGGACCTAACAAAAATGCCGCTGGTGACACTGGCGGAAATGGCAAACGAAGCGGCGGAAGCCTGCGCAAGCTCGGCACGGCGCACGGTCGAACAGGCGGCAACGTGCGGGCGTGCGTTGCTGGCAGCCAAAGAGCAATGCGAACACGGGCAGTGGATGCACTGGTTGCGGCAGAATTTTGATTACGACGCCAGCACAGCACAGCGATACATGCAGGTGGCAAAAGCCGCAAGCGTGCGGAATTTGGCCGACCACGACAGCGTCGCCAGTGTCCTGCGGGTATTGGCAGACGAGCGAGCCGCAGAGCGGACAGCCGCACAGCCGGAACCGGAACCGGAACCGCAACCAGAACCAGCGGCAGAGCATTGGGCACCACCGGCGGACATGCCACCAGAGGAGCCACCAGCGGCGCCGCAGACGATTATTGACCACAACGCGACACGTGAGCCGCACGAAACACAGAGCGGGCCGCAGCGGGCCGCACAGAGGGCAGAACCGATTGAGCCGGAGATTGTCCGCGATGTTACGGTGCATGTATTTGGCCGGGCGTTTAAGCTGCGTGTGGGCCGGTTGTATGTCCTGACGCCTGACGGGTTTGACGAGGTGGACGAATGAATTACGACGATCTTGTGCGACTAATTGCGGAGCTGTGGGTGGATCACGGTGGCGATCCTGAGGGGTTTGACCGGCGAATTCGAAAGATTCGCGATGCGATTGATAGGCTGATTGATGAAAGGGACGAGGTGGACCAATGACACCAAACCCCGAGCACGTGCAGTTGCTGATTCTGGATCACGAGCGGGCGCGCGAGCACCTGCGCGAGCAACTACGGACACAAACGCCGTGGATGATTGCGGAGCTAATCACACGCGGCTGGACAGCACAACGCATTGCCCGCAAGTGCGGGCGATCACGGGAGCATGTCAAGGCCATACACAGGCAGGAGCGGCGCGCCGGTGCGGCTGTTGCGTTTTCGATCGCCCAAGTGTTGATTGAGGCACGGGAGGATGCAGAATGCATGTAATCTACAGACACGACGGCACGGGGCGGCGGGTGTGGATGCTGCCGCTACGCACGGGTGCGGAGCTACGCACGGCATCCCACCTGGCATTGCGTGATTTGACGGTGACAGCAGACCCCGGCAGCAGGCACGTGGCACGTTGGGAAACACTCGAGCTGGCACAGGCGGCGTTGTTGGAATACGCAGCAACAACACGGCGACCGGCGGAGCAATACGGCGTGCAAACGCAGGTTGAGGCGGTGGAATACGCTAACGCACATTCGCGTGGGTATCACCGCAGGCGGCCATATGTGATTGAGGGTAATGACACGACAGCAAAAGGGGGTGCGTGATGACAGGCAAATGCGGAACCTGCCGATTTTGGGAACCAAACCTTAAGTCTAGGTCAATAAACGGCGAGTGCCACATCAGGGCGCCGCAGGTCGTCGCCGATGCAGACCGAGAAGAACCGCAAACGGCATGGCCGCGCACGCTGCACATTGACTGGTGCGGCGAGCACGAGCCAAAGCCGACCGACATTGACAAGCCCACAGACACCACGGAAGGGGGTGCAGCATGAGTCAGGACAGGTTCATCAAACTTAGCGACCAGTTTGTTTACGCCGAATTTGCATGGTGGAAAGGAATTCGGCGAAAAGCCATGTGGCAAATCAGCCAGATTAGGGAGGTCTCCGAGTACAACGGGCAGCAGTCGCAGCGCAAGATTTCAGGCAAGGAGGCGACGTGGTTGTTTTTGGTCGGGCAGGACGATGAATCTCCAGAGCTGTTGGAAATTCCGCTTGACGTTGTCATACGCACCCTGATCGGACCGCCGACAGGCATTGACAAACCCACCAACTAACGCAACAATGCGGGCGGCTGTGAGGTAGCAGATCACTGCCGCAAATTTGAACCCATCCGGGAAACCGGATTTTGACCCGCACGGGGTGGCTGCTACCTGCCCCGTTGCGGGTTTTTTTATGTGAGGTGCGATGATGCTACAACAGTTAGTTGATTCAATTGCCGCGTTGCCGATTGCGGAGCGCGTTGCAGCGATAAATGACGTAAAGCGAGCCATGCACGCAATCAGCCCGTTTTGTAATGAGCCGGTGGATTGCGTTGAGTGGGTGCCAGCAAGTGAGGTGTTTGCGAACGAGTACAACCCAAACAAGGTTGCGCCGCCGGAAATGGAATTGCTTGAGGTGTCAATCACGAATGACGGCTACACGCAGCCGATTGTTACGTGGCCAATTGAGGCGGGGCGAGAGGTGGTTGACGGGTTCCATCGTAGCCGCGTAGGAAAAGAGTCCGCTTTGGTGTCGCAGCGAGTGCACGGGTATTTGCCCGTTGTGACAATTCGCGGTGAGCAGCAGGACAAGAGCGACCGTATAGCTTCGACGATTCGCCACAACCGTGCGAGAGGCAAGCATCAGGTTGACGCAATGTCTGAAATTGTGCTTGAGCTGAAAGCACGCAACTGGACAAACAGGCGCATTGCAAAAGAGCTGGGGATGGACGAAGACGAAATCCTGCGGCTGTGCCAAGTGTCGGGGTTGCAGGAGATGTTTCTTGATCAGGACTTTTCGCGAGCGTGGGAGGCTGAAGATGACGTTCTAGGCGCTGAGTTTATTGAGATTACTGACGAGATTTCAGAAGAGGAACGTGATAGCGTCAGAACCGCAAACACATCAGACCCGAACCGTGTTTTCCACACGTTTGATAAGTGGGAGTGCGTTGCCGCTGGGATGCACGAGAGTAAGAAAGACGGCTGGACCACCGAGCAATGCGAGCAGGCTTACGTTGACCTTCTGACAGATGTTGAAGCGTTTAGAGCAGCGGCTGATCAGGTGATTGCGCACTGGCCAAACAGTTGCGAGCAAAACCTGACAAACACCGCGATGAACCGGCTAGCGTGGATCGGGCAAGCGTCCGTCTGCTACACACATGGCGTTCCTGCAAAATTTTGCGGCGGATGGTCGCGACTTACTGACGAGCAAAAGCTGGCGGCTAATGCCGTTGCGCTTGACGTGCTAAATGAGTGGCTCAGCGTTCGCGGCATTGACGCCGCAACAGCCGAAGAGGCAGTTTCAATCGGTCGCCAAGTGGAGATTTACTGATGAGCAGGAAGACACCGCTACTGATATCCGTGCTGGAAGCCGCTAGGCAGCGAATTGCGATAGCGTTTGACACGTTCGAGAGACTGTACGTGTCGTTTTCCGGCGGAAAAGACAGCTCTGTCATGATGCATCTCGTGATGGACGAAGCGCGCAAGCGAGGGCGAAAAGTCGGCGTGCTTGTTATTGACCTAGAAGCGCAGTACGCAGACACCGTGGCGCACATACAGGATATGGTTGAGCAATACGCCGATTGCATCGACCTGCACTGGTTTTGCGGTGAGTTGCTACTGCGCAACGCCGTCAGCAATTATCAGCCCCGGTGGTGTTGCTGGGATGCGTCAATGTCAAGTAAATGGGTACGGCAAAAGCCATCATTGGCTGCGGATTTGTCGCAGTACGATTTTTACGTGCCGCGAATGGAGTTTGAGGAGCTGATGGTGCTGTTTGGTGAATGGTATTCGCAAGGCAAATCAACCGGGGCTTTCATCGGCATTCGGTCTGATGAATCGCTTCACAGATACCGGGCGATTGTCTCGCGCAAGGAGGGGTTGACGATCGGCGGGCATAAGTGGACAACGAAATTGTCCAAGCGGCTTTGCAATGTTTACCCGATTTACGACTGGCGGACGGAAGACATTTGGGTGTATCACGGCAAGCACCCGGAAAAGTCACACAACCGCGTGTATGACCAAATGGCAAAAGCGGGGGTCCCATTGTCCAGCCAGAGGCTTTGCCAGCCATACGGGGACGACCAGCGCAAGGGGCTTTGGTTGTACCACATTCTTGAGCCTGACACGTGGTACAAGCTAATTGTGCGAGTGAACGGAGTGAACAGCGGCGCACTGTACATACAAGAGTCCGGCAACATGACCGGCTACAACAAGATCACAAAGCCAGCGGGCCACACGTGGCGGAGTTTTTGCAATTTGCTTTTGCGGACAATGCCTGCAAAAACGCGCGACCACTACGCCGCGAGGTTCAGGAAGTTTATTGCGGGCTGGCAGCAAAGAGGATACACGACCATACCAGACGAGGCGCCGCTATCACTTGAAGCAAAGTGCTGGGCGCCGTCGTGGCGGCGAATGTGCAAAGTTTTGCTGCGCAACGACTATTGGTGCAAGGGGCTTGGGCAGTCGCAGCCATTGTCGGATGCGTACCAAGCGTTTAAAGAAATTCGAGCGAAGAGACGCGCAGCAGATTTGGCAGGGGTTAAGGATGTTCGGTCAAAGTGACAACACAACCTTTTCTGCTGGCGACTGGTGTTGCTGGCGAGGCCAACAATGTCGCGTGATATCACGCGAGCAAATATTGACCAGCGGCGGCGATCAAGTGTGGTGTCTTGCGATACAGGTTGCGCATTTACCGGCATACAAAGGATTGCGGTTTGTTCGGCAATCTGCATGCAGCAAGAGTGACGTTACAGTGAGCGGGGGCGGCTAATGTCATTACCGTGGATTAAGATTGAGTGCGGACTGATTAATAAGCCTGAAGTCATGCAACTGGCGGGACTGCTGGACATCGACGAGCACACTGTTGTCGGCCACCTCGTTGCGTTCTGGTCGTGGGTGGATGCAAATATGTCCCGCGATTGTCCCGATACGACCGGGACAAAACGGGGACTCGACCGGGTTGCAGGGCGGGACGGGTTCACCGACGCGCTGGTGCAGGTTGGGT
>Ga0196899_1001547_pt1 | contig 11243 bp, 8 predicted proteins | sample VirMetDEL_Sep_01_FD_169095 | JGI IMG/M metagenome (GOLD analysis project Ga0196899, IMG submission 169095) | Aqueous microbial communities from the Delaware River and Bay under freshwater to marine salinity gradient to study organic matter... | ecosystem: Environmental > Aquatic > Marine >... | reverse complement strand
CGACTGGAATATGCCATTGGCCCGTGTCGGTCGCGGCTTAGAACTGGAAGTCGATGACAAGGGTCTCAAGTACCGATTCGAGCTGGGCAACCAGTCCTACGCTAAGGACTTGGCCGAAAACATTCGCACGGGCAATGTTTCTACTTCTAGCTTTGGATTCACCATCGCTGACGACACATGGGAGCGTCGCGACGACGGCGTAAACCTGCGCACGATTAACGAAGTTGAGACGTTGTACGATGTGTCTCCAACTACTCAAGGCGCGTACCCAACCACAGAGGTTGCGTTGCGATCCATGGAAGCCTTCCTCGACGAGGAGGTAGAAGAGGAGTTGCGCAAGCTCGACGAAGAGGAAGAGGAAAAAGGCTACATGGAAGAGGAAGAAGAGGAGAAGCCTGAAGAGCGTCCTGGTCACTACGAAGAGGAGGAAGAAGAAGAGGAAGAGGAGCGCATGGAAGAAGAGGAGGACGAGGACGAAGAAGAAGAAAAAGAAGAAGAGGAGGAAGAGGAACAAGAAGAGCGGGTAGACGAATTAATTGACCCAGCTATTCTGCCTCACCCTTACTCACAAGCGTATAATACTGAGCCAACCGAGGCTCGACATAATAAATCACAAAACAAAAATTCCACTATGGAAAAGCAAAACAAGAATAGTGCTCCGGCACTCGTTCAGGGCCTCGGCGATACAGAGGCTCGTGCTGCCAAGCAATTTAGCTTCGGCAAAATGGTAAAGGAAGCTGCTCAGGGCCGCTTGACTGGTCTCGAAGCAGAAATGAACCAAGAGGCTCGTAACGAGTTTCAAAATGCAAAGGTGAACGTTGCAGGAGGTATCTGCATCCCATCATTTGTGACTCAACGTGCTGCACTCGCTATCGATGGTACTAATGCCAACGCGACTGCTTTTGGAGGCGCAGTAGGAAAAGTTGATAACGGAATTTCCGAAATGTTTAAGCCTGCAGATATCGGTGCTCAACTTGGAGCGCGAAACCTGGAGGGATTGACTGGAGATGTTGTTTTCCAAGTTCAAAACTCAGTTGCTACCGCAACAAATGATACGCAAGAAGGTGCGGCAAACACAATTGCAAACCCAGGCTTCACTTCTCGCACATTGCAACCAACTCGTTACTCAGCTCACACGCAGGTAACTGATCAAATGTTGGCGCAATCTGCTGATGACATGGGTGCTTTCCTTGCTAAGGAAATTCGTGATGCTATGGCTAAGAAGTTTAACGCAGATATTATTACTAAAGTTAAAGCAGCCGCTACCACTAACGGACCTTCAGGGACTGCGTTGCACACGTATGTTGCCGCCAGCGAGAATACACTTGATCTGGAGTCTTATTTGTTGGGTAATGATGTTCCATTGGAAGGGGTGAAGGCACTTTCTTCAGCGTCAGCTTATCGCGCTCTGCGTGCTTTGAGCCATGACGCAGGTTCTGGAATGCTGTTCGCAACCTCTCCGCTTACAAACCGAAGCGTGATGGGATACGAGACTTTTGTTTCATCTCAAGTCTCTACTGGCGAGTTCTTCATGATGAACATCAATGAGCTTGTAACTGGCACATGGGGTGGATTAAATTTGATTATTGACCCTTACACCGATGCGGACCATGGTGTTACGCGAATCATCGCTAACAGCTATCGAGACGTAGAGTACCTCCAGTCGAAAGCATTCGAGGGCTTGACCGGAGTTGCGTAAGACACATTAAGCGAATGAAATGGAAGGGGGCGGCTATTGCGGTCGCCCCCTTTTTTAAATCTAGGAAATGAAAACGATCGTCACACAGAATTACTACGCAGAAGACTTAGTGCCTTTGTCTATTATTCGCGGCCACTTGCGTTACGAGCAGGGGGAAGCTGACGATCTCATCAAATCCTACCTGGAGGCCGCTATGGACTACATGCTCACGGTGACGAACCGTGTGTTCTGCTCTAGCGTTCCTGCGCAGCACGAAGACTCAAACTACAACTTGGCATCTGTTTCTGCCAAGAAATCAACTGTAGTGGTTTATCTAGACCGTTTGGAGGTTAACGAAATTCAAACTCTGAGAAACATTACAGGCACATATACTGTAGAAGCCATCGACTACCTTGACACTAGTGGAGACTATGTCGCTTACGTAGACGATAAGACGCGAGTTAGAAATACAGGCTACCCTCTTCAGGTTGATTTCACAGGAACAGAACCTCCTGTGGACCTTAACGAAGACCAGGACTACGATCTGTATAAGATTACCCTTGAAGGAGGTGAGAACGTAAAGGACCTGCCTAAGCAATTTACTCAGGCAGCCCTTATGTTAATAGGTCACTACGATTCACACCGTGAGGCAGAGTTTTTCGGAGGTATCACCACAGAAGTCAAGGAGGGTGTACAGCGCTTGCTTGGCTCAGTAAAGCGTTACTAATGGCAGTACTAACTCCGGGATCCATGAAGAACAAGATTTCCTTCTACAGGGAATCTATGACCGTTAACAATTCAGGGGAAAAGGTTAAGACCGTCTCTATCATCAAGCGCGATGTGGGTGCCGAATTTAAATACATCGGCACGCCTTCTGCTGGCGCCTCGGAGGAGCGTATCCAAGAACAGCGAACAGGTAAAATCAAGGCTGAGATTCGCTGTCGATACTTTAAGGGCGTCAAGTTTGAAGATGTCATCTACTTTGAGGGCGGAAAGTTTCGTATCTACTCTATTCAGTATGAAGGGCGACACGAGGTGCTAAAGATCCGTGCCGAGCTACGAGACGACGATACGTTTTTGGGGCTACCCGATCAAGATTACCCGTTCATTTCGCATCCAACCACTCACTACAGAAACCCGACGGTTGATTATGTGGTAGTAAATAACAGCCCCTTTCCTAAGCGTGACAGCTTGCTGATAAGAACCACGGGTAATGGTTCTTATGAAATTATAACAGGCGATAACAGCTCATCTTCGTTTCAGCTCGGCAATATTAGGGAATATAATAGCGCTCTAGAGATTGTTGAGGATATTGATGGCACCGAGGTTTCGGACATCTATATCATGAACGAAGACAAATTCATTTACAAAACGGCCCTGAGTCCGGCAGCGGGCGTGCCTACAGATGGATACATTCGAAGCTATACATCTCGCTGGTACGACTTGTTTCCAAACAACTCAACGCCTGATGCTAAAATCGTTTTAGACTCTGGAGAGCTAGTTGTAGAAAGTTCACCTAACACCTTCGTGCTAATACCAGCAGACGAAACCGAGCCGACATATTTAAACTCTGACGGGTTTAAGACCTACAAGTTGGACACAACAACCTGGCCCTACAACGAATTAGGTTACTATCATCTTCCCCACGGACCACAAATGGGGAAGCTGTACTATAGTCTTACTCCAATTACAGGCGTAAGTGAATACATAGATGGGCTTAACTCGCGTGACGCAGAAAACTCTGTAACCAAAACAGATGGGGGTGTGGTTAAGTATGAATACTCTCAGCCAATAAGTTTTTACAACCACAGCATAAACTACCCTAGCGATGTCACAAGTCATTGTTTTAGACAGGAGGGAGAGCGTTTAGGTGTCTTCAGAATGTCAAACATGAATTACCTCCTTGCAGGCGGTAATGCCAAGCAGCCAGAAACGGGGAACATACGGTTTAAAAACTCTGGAGGAAACACAAGTGAAGAACATGGTCTGTTTGTCTCTAGCATAACTAGCGTATCTGTGATTTTGCCTAACGGAGAAGAGTTGACTGTTGATTCTAACGGTGACGATATTTCCTCAAAGTTTGTTGAAAACGTACCGTCAACAGGCCGTCCCGGTATACAATACACTAAAAGCGAGGATCCAGAGACAGGAGAATTTACACTTCCCGGTCTGAACGAACCCTCGTGGGTTGGGGCTACTTTAAAAATATTGGCAAACTTAGGACCAACAACTAACTACAATAGGATAAACTTTATCAATCGAGTGGATGTTCCTTTACTTTATAAAATAGCAAAGTAATGGCGAGAAATCAGGTCAGAATATTCCTGAAAAAGGGCGACGTTGAAAAGCTGAACACAGCTTTAAAGGGATACGCTTACGACGTAGCTGATTCTAAGGCCGGGGAGAAGCTTATGGATTCGGCCTTGAGAAAAGCGGCGGCACCGTGGCAAAAAGCCTTCAAGGGAGGCACTATGTACAAGAAGCTACAACGTCGCACGGGGGGATTTGACGACCCTATGGGGAACAAGAAGATAAAAGGCCGAAGAAGCAGCATTTATGGACGAAGAGTAGGGCCTAAAATGAAGGGTAAGAGCGCCGGATGGAGAGCGCACTTCTTTGCAAGTCCTGCTCGCCATATAAGCAAAAAGAAGAGAGTTAACTTTGCCGCTATCTACAAAAAGCAAAACGGAAAAGTTAGAAAAATATTAAGAACAGAGATTAATCAATTATTAAACACGCTAGCAAAACAACGCTTTAAATAACTAAGACCATGGCTACATTAGCATCAAATCAAATAGGTGTCTACTTCGTAGGTACCGATCAGACTTCTCCACTAGAAGTCTACAGCAGTACGACAGCTCCAACGTCAAATCCTGCCGGGGTTTCAGACGGAGACCACTTTATCTGGTACAATACCACCGACCAAGAGTTCGGGGGCCTTTATTTAGGGGCATCATCCATTTCTGCAGCAGAGACCATTGGGGCTTCACAACTTTTGGCTGCCGCTACATCTACCTCTTTGGATGCGAGCAACACAATCAACGAAGTTGCTGCTCGTAACGGAGAAGGTGGGTCAACTAACTACATCGCGTCAGGCGCGTTCTCATGGAACTTTACTATTGACGGGCTGATCGATCTTACAGCAAACGCTGGTGGTGACACAGGAAGCCCTGTCACCATTCTGGACGCAGCAAAAGACTCTTACTACGTCTTGGTTCGTTTCACCACAAAAGTAGGTGCTGACGGCAACGGAGACGATGGTGGTGTTGTCTCTTACGTGGGTCAAGCTCTAATCGAAACTGCCACCCTCACTGGAGGTGTAGATGATATCGCTACATACAGCGCTACCTTCCGAGGTTATGGAGATTTGTACAAGTTTATCGCCTAACAGGTAGTATATTTGTTTTTGGGGCGGCGCGAAGGTCGTGTCGCCCCTTTTTTACCCTTAATCAACCACATGGATTTATCCAACAACTTTCGGGGTGAGTTTAAGCTCAAGGTTAAAAACAAGAATCAAGACGCCCTTTTTACCATGAACGCTTTGCGTTTGTTGCTTAAAAATGAAGGGTTAAAGCTTCCTGACTTTGACACCTGGGTTCAGGACGACCCGCTTACTGCGATTCCCTTGATCGCTTACTACAGTGTAGTTAATAGTTGTGTTTACTCTGGAAAGAAGTTCACAACTAACAAGGAAGTGTTCATTGCTGAAATACTAGACTCAGGGCAGCTTGAGGTTATCTCAGAAGCTATGGCCTCAGCCATGAATACAGAAAGCGCGGGAAAGCGCTAACGGATGAAGATTCAGCAGAGACGCCTGAGCTTGTTGAGCTTTACTTGCAATCAATAAAAGCAGGCGTTTCTCCTGAGTCATTCTGGACCATGACTTTGGCCGAGGTCTCGTCCGTTAGTAGTGGCCTTATGCTGAGAGACAAGTTGATGTGGAATCACACCTCATCACAGATGGCTCTCCTCGCTAATGTAAACTCTTCGAAAGGAAAGAAGTACAAACCCGAAGACTTCAATCCTCATTCGGATCATAAAAAAGCTCCTACGAAGACAATAGCGCAGGACTTGTACGAACAGTTTAAAACATTTACCTAATGGCTACAAGCACAACGGTAACGGCTAAAATACTTGCGGACGTAACGGACTTCAGCACCGGAATGAAGAAGGCGTCTACGTCTTTAAGCAAGTTTTCAGCTGCGGCAACACGAGCGGGGCGAGATATTACCACAGCAATATCTGCTCCGCTAATACTTTTAGGCAGAGAAGCCGTTCGAGTGGGGACTAGCTTCGACCTTGCCCAGAGAAAAATACAGGGTATCCGTGGTGCCGACAAGCCTATAGCAAAACTGGTAAAGACGGCAAGGGAATTAGGCGCTAGCACAATCTTTACAGCAGAAGAGGTCAGCACCCTTCAGTTGTCCCTTGCAAAGCTTGGAAAAACAGATAACGAAATACTTGCACTGCAAGGTTCTATTCTAAAGCTGGCGCAAGCGATGGACATCGACCTGGCCGAGGCTGGAGAGCTTGTGGTAAAGAATCAAAATCGATTTAGAGACTCGCTCCAGGACTTGGGCGGTGACCTTGAGCAGGCCACTTTTATCACCAACGTATTTGCTAAAGCGACACAGTCATCTCTTTTAACAGCAGAGACGCTTGGAACAGCGCTAAACTACTCTGCCTCTGAAGCTGCTGCTTACGGGATCTCGTTAAGCGAGACGGTTGCTATTCTGGGTCTTTTGGCTGACCAGGGTTTTGAGGCAAGTAGAGGTGGTACGTCTTTTCGTCGTATCCTGGGGCAACTCGCTAAAGATGGCCTAAATGCAGAGCAAGCTCTGGCAGCGCTTTTTGACTCCACAAAAGGGTATGCAGCGGAACTTGAGCAGTTTGGCCTGCGCGGAGCTGGTGCAAGAAAGAGCTTGGCAGACCTGTTGCCTTTGTTTGACGAGCTTAAAAACAAGCTAAACAACTCGGAAGGGACTGTAGATAAGTTTGCTGATGCTTTGGACGAGTCTTTGCTTGCTTCGTTTCGTAGGCTTCAGTCCGCACTCGCTGACTTTGCCATTGAGTTGGAGGAGCAGTTTGGAGAAAACATCAAGGAGATTGTAGAAAGCGTTACTCGGTTTGTGCGATCTCTTTCTGAAATGGACACTCAAACCAAAAGAACTATAGGCTTAACACTTGCGTTTCTGGCGGCTTTAGGTCCGCTTTTGTTGATTATTGGAGGTTTAACCTCTGGTATAGCCCTCGCTGGAAGAGTGGTGGCTGGATTAGGTTTTAAGTTTTTAAGAACCAGGGTTGTGATGCGACAGCTCGGAGCCGAGTTAGGGTTTGTGGCTAGTTCTTTTAATGCTCAAACCTCCGCAGCTATAGCGTCTTCGGTAGCCACTGGTAAGGCTGGGGCCGCTGCTGTCAAAACCAGCACCAGGTTTGCTGCCCTCGGTAGAGTTCTAAAGTTTACAGGCTACGCCATAGCAATTGAGGGAATACTGACGCTTATAGACAAGGTAAATAGAGCGCTAGGGGAAGGCGATAGGCTTGCTGAAGCCTCGTTAAAAGACGCCGCTTTGCAGTTGGAGGTTGATGCCGAGATAAAATCTCTGGACGACCTTGACTTTAGTGAGATAGAGAAAAGGGTCAGAGCTGGAGCTGCTCAACTCACGTTAGACTTTATGGACGGGGTTTCCCCTGTCCCTGTTGACGAGATTGCTAAACGACTGGTGCCTGTGGGCGTGGCTGAAGCTATTGAAAAGCGAGCACAAGACATTATTGCTTCAGGCGTGAACCTGTTTGGTGAAGATCCGTTCACTATAGCAATAAATCAGTACTTCGCCGCTATTGCCGCGAAAAGAAAAGAAGACCTAAAGCAGCAAAAAATTGATGACGGAACAATCACCAACATCGATAAACTTATTGCTGAATACACTGAGCTAAAGAACAAAATACTTGACCTCAAATCGGCAGCTGTTTCTGGTAAAGATGTAGATTTTGAGTACGTAGAGGAGCTTGAAAGACGTTTCGGAGATATAGGCCAACAGATCACGCAACTTGGACTGAAAGGGGTCGAGTCTTTCGATAAACTTCGCAAGAACGCCCCCTTAGAGCCTTTAAAGAGGTTAAACTCTGAGGGAGAAAAGGTAAGCGGAACCCTTGAGACAATGACCGATGACGAGGCCGCAAAACGGTTGGCCGTGGCCTTTACGGGAGTGTCTGACGTCATGCCTGAGCTTCAGACAGGAGCAAACGCGGCAAGTGAAGCAATTGATAATTTAGTCCAAAAAGTAAGTCAAGAGGAACTGCTTGCAAATGTTAGAGAAATAGAGGCTTTAGCTGTCAGTATTGGCAGCATATTCGAAACCGCATTTAAAAGCGCTCTGGACGGAACTGAATCTTTAGCCAATGCGATCAGGACCGGGTTGGTTGACGCTATCAAAGGTCTTATTGCAAAGCTCGCTGGATTAGCCGTGGCCTGGGGGATTGTTGCACTTTTGGCGACAATTGCAACCGCAGGCTCAAACCTAGCAACGGCAGCTGGAAGCATAAAAGCTGCTGGATTTGGTAATTTTTTGTTAGACAATTCAGGACTGGGTTCTTTTAGCACCAGATCTACTCAACAAGGGGGGTCGCTTAGAACCGAAGGTTTTATTAGCGGGTCTGACATTGTGCTTGGGACGCGACGAGGGGCAACAGCATTAGATAGAATTTATGGCTAGAAGAGTAGTAAGTACGACGTATAAGGTTGTCGATGGGTTCTCTTATCGACTCGAACTGTGGGATATTAACATTGCGTCTCAGGGATCATTTGTACCGTTTTCTAAGGTCGAAATCGCAGAGCCTGGATTCACACTAGACTGGAAAGGCTCTATTGAAGATGTATTGCAGCCGATCATGAGTTCTTCCCTGAAGTTTTCGGCTTATCTAACGGAGTACGAGCGAACGCATGTAACCGTGCCTTGCTTTGGGGACCATGAATTCAGAATGGTAGCCATGCTCTACCGTCAAACCGAAACGCAAGAAGACTTCGAATGGGCGGGTATAATTCACCCAGAGGAGACTACAGAAGAAATTAACGATGGTAGAATCCTGACCACGTTTGTGGCTAGTGACGGAATAGCATCGTTAAAAAACATAGACTTTAAGGACTCAAACGGAGACATCTTCCAAACAACACAAAACGAGCCTAGTGAACGTGCTCTTGTGTATTGGTTGAAGGAGATTGTTCAGAAGCTGCCGCACTGGGCGCTGATCGACTATGTGCTTCAGGGTGATAATACGGACGGCAGTCATGACTATCCAATGTTCACAGAGCATCGCCTAGTTCGACCAGTAAACGACACATATAACACGTTCCCCTCTACGGACGCGGTGCTTGACCACTACTTCCTTAAGTCGGACTCGTTTTACACTCGCCCGAAGCCTAGTGAGGGTCGAAAGAAGGGGTTTGAACGCAAAAGAGCGCTCAGAAAGGACAACTTTACGTCCACATACGACGCTTTGAGCGACATTTGTGCCTCTTTGGGGGCTACTTTTTGCTTCTCAGAGGGCAAATTTCACCTGTTTGATCGAGAACGCATAATCAACGGAGATGACGACACGATCGGGTATTTCGACTGGACGAAAGACGCTAACGGGCTGTTTAGCCACTCTGTATTGTTCAACTCTAATGGCACTGACGAGGACACCGACCCACAAGTAACGTATCTAGACCACATAGGCGCCAATTTTCTTAGGGGGGCAGCTCGGCGTGGCGTATACCCTGTTGAGTCTGTAGCACAAGTTCACGAAGGGGCTGGTAGCGACCTCATCTTTCGGTCTGGCATTGGATACGACGGCCCTACATTCGAGACATACCTGCACCGTATATCTGACATTGATCAGTTTACAAACCTGTATGCCATAACCACGTCCAACTATTACTCGAACCTGCCTGCTCAGGGTATCGTGGACGAGTTGTCCGTACCAAACGGAGATAACGGCGGTTCGTTTAGATTGCATTTTTCTGGCGACGCAACTTACTACTACCCTGACGGTCCTGCTGACTCATTTGAACCAAAAAACAAGGGTAATATTGCAGTCGTGAGAATGGACGTTCGTGCTTACGATGGAACTTATTGGTTTAGATTACGCAGAAGGGTTCGCACACTGCGGTATTTGAGTGATGCAAGCACGATATCGATAGATGTGCCCAACACCAGCGAAGATTATCTGCCAAAGACCTACGAACAGTACTCGTGGATTCGAGAAGACGAATCTAACTACGACACAGCATACTTAGAAGTAATGATTGGGGCTGACCCAACCGTGCTCACTGATGATAACGCTGGGTCTACTGATGAGTTTCTTCAGGACTGGGAATTCACATACGTGTTCTTTACGCCGCCGCTATTAAAGCAAGACCCTGATGACGCCAATGCTCTAGTAGAAGATGAGTCTCGAATCAACTTTATCTACCGCTTTGATGAGCAAGTACAGATGCCTACTGTCGCGGAAGGGGCTACTTCGTCTTTCGATAAAATTCAAATATACCCATATTTGAGGCTTTACGAGGTTGCTCACAACATGAACTGGAACCCAATACTTGACACTAACGGCAACGCGATTGACGTCTTTACTAGTTCGGTCGAGAGCGCAACTATGGCAGCGTCTACATGGCCTTTGGTTACGAAAAGTACAGTTTCAGCTACAGACGATCAGTACAGCGAAAATGATTCAATACTGCGATCTTTTCAGCTGTCTGGTATCGAAGTGTACTTAGGCGATGGAACGGAGAACTACGACGCCAGGTACGTGTCTCACAGTCAAGTGCTTTACGGTTCTGAGCAGATCGAACTGACCCCTACTGCGTTTGGGGCTACATACGAAAACTCAGGCAACAGGGCGTTTGGTCGTTATAGAGCCACCCATCCTAGCGACACCTCTTCACCGCTGCTGAGGGAGGACAACCTAAAGTTTCATCCCGACGGATTTGACACAACAGACATCCCGTATGCAGATATGTATCCAGCGATGGGGTTTTATGCTACCGAGCGAGCGCTCAACATCCGAGGAAAAACACGGCAGTCTGTATCTGGAACTATCATACGGGGTAGGCTTGACCCTGAAGTGCAATACCTGGACATCTGTCGTCCATACAAGAAGTTCCATACGTCAAAATTGTCAGCTGGAACTGAGACCTTTTTACCTCACTCGCTAACCGTTCAGTTAAAGGATCACGCTCAACGTGTGGAAGCGCTACGATGTGGCTACTCAGGAGAGCTTCCTACGAACCAAGACGAGACCGACACGGGTAGAGACCCTAACAATCCTCCAGGAGGGGGGAACGGAGGATTTGCCCCAGGCGGACCTGATTCGTTCACCTTCAACAAGACAACGACGTTGGCTACTACGGTAGCTGAACACACTACAAAATTAGATTACATAGAAGTAAGTGAACCCGTAGATTTGGACAACATTTCTGCGGGCGGAGATACTACTGATGTCGAGCTGTTTCACTTTTTCCTTGAAAAATAACTATGCCTAATTCATATAAAACAGCTTTCGTAGAGCTAAATCAAACAACGAC
>Ga0196899_1001522_pt1 | contig 11325 bp, 16 predicted proteins | sample VirMetDEL_Sep_01_FD_169095 | JGI IMG/M metagenome (GOLD analysis project Ga0196899, IMG submission 169095) | Aqueous microbial communities from the Delaware River and Bay under freshwater to marine salinity gradient to study organic matter... | ecosystem: Environmental > Aquatic > Marine >... | reverse complement strand
CTTTACAAGTGACTCCCGATTGTCGGGCTTGTTGATTTCGTCAATGAAGTCTGCCAGTGCAGTGTACTTAGAGGGGTCTACCCGTCTTTGTGCTGCTGGGGAGAAATCAGTTGGCGAGGTAATTCCTGTAGCCATTTTATTTTAGTTTTTAATGGGGTTAGTTAAATCTTTACTGTGAGAGTGTTACCTCCCATTCCGAGTGCATCCGCAAGCTGCTGTGCTACATTAGAAGCCCTCTGCTCTCCTCCAGTTTGCTGTGGCGATTCCATTGAGACGTTTGCAGTCCTTTCGACTAAGCCTCTCTGTCCGTCACCCAAGCCTTGCTGATATACTGCATTAACGATTTCGTCAATGTTGTCTATCAAAGCCCTGTGGGAGTTTAGAAGGTCGTAATCCCAAGAACCATCTTCCTGAACGTATTCATCGAAGTAATTCTCTAGATTAGCATTCTTCTCAACAAGCACACGCTTGTAATCATCACTCACTTTGAAATCAAACTCATTCTCGCCAATGTCAAAGGACAGTGCCTCAAAGTCGTTTGTCTCACGAGTCATTGCATCAACCCACTGCTCATCAATAATGGAGGTAGTCTCCTCTTGTTGAGCTTGTCGTTCTGGTGTCTTGTATTGCTCCCTCAAGCTATTGATTGATGTGCGCCCTTTTTCGGCATCCATTTTCAATTGCAGCTTGGAGAGCTTTACTTCATTCTCATCGAACACCTCATCATCGAGCTTGTACTTGTTATTCACAAGGAGGTCTACCTCCTCAGAAGACAGGTACGGGTTTTCAACCTTCATCTGGTTCTTCACCACCGCCATATCATCCATTTCGGAAGGGTCTAGGCTTTGGTAATAAAACCAATCGACAGGGTCTCGACCAGTCTCGTTGACGAAATCTGCGATGGCTTGCACCCGTTCATCAATGGCTTGCTGCTCTGGCTCTTTATTAAGAAAATCAGAAATCTCGTCAAAGGAGTTGAACTCAGTGCCGAGCCTTTCGCTCAGGGTGCTAAGTGTCAGCCCATCAATGTCGAGTCTTTCCGACTCATCTTCATCTTTTATAAGAACGTCTTCTGGCTGAACCTCTTCACTAACTGCTTCTTCTACCTGTTGAGGCTCTTCTTGAACAGGAGCTTCTTGTTCCCCACTCAAGTCAATCACCTCTGCACCCTCAGGGAAGCCGTCATTTTGTTGTGACACATCTTCACCTGTAGGAGGTTCGTTTGTTAGCTCAAAACCAGCGTCTTTCAACGCTGACTCGTAATTACTTTCAGCCATGTGAATAAAATTTAGTTAAAGATGTTGCAAATTTAAAATGTTTTGCATATACGAATTTGCACCCTCAGAAATTCTTCGTATGTTTGACCCGAACCAAAAACTAAAGAATGATGAAAAAGATGGTTTTAGCCCTGCTCCTTACAGCAGGCAGTGTGTACGGGCAAGTAAGAGATGTAATCGTGCCTAATTATGTAACGGGAGGAAAGGATGAGCCTAAAGTGGTTTTCCTACAAAACCAAGAGTATCCTGAGATTTATGACATCCTCTACTCAGACACAGTAGATATTGCGTTCTACAAAATGATGTTCTCATCTTGCACAGACACCCTTGGAACTATCGATAATGGATTTGTCTTAGATATCGAGCCAATCCTTCTGTACGATTTCATTGCAGTGGGGATTGTAAACCCAGAGGCAGAAAGACCGAGATATATGCTCTTAAAATAAGAAAGGGGGCAAAAGCCCCCTTTTCTTTTACTGCTTACTTTTCTCCTACTACTTAGGCATCATTCGTCTCAAATTTGACTTCTCGACACCAGAGACACCTTCGATATTCATCCTGTCATCTTTAAGAAGACTTGCAATAGCCTCACGGTCTTTTCTGAGTGTTTGAATCATTCTATCATAAGAACGACCACCTTTGTTCAGAACCTTCAGTCTCTCAACGTGTTCGTCATATGTTTTTCTTGCAGCATTAACTTCTGATTCAAGGTCATAGAAGGGTTGTAATGCAGCTCTTCGTTCTGCTCCCTTCTGCTTTACAACAGCCATTGCTTGGTCTTCAGGAGAAGCTCCTTTTCTGGTCTCACCCGTAGCATTCATGCCACCCTCCTGATACTTCTTCACCTTCATGCCTTTTTCCCCGTACATCATGCCTCCCTTCTCCATGCTTCCCAACATCTTCTTGGCTGCTGCACGTTGCTTAGGGTCTTTCATAAGGGCTGCGAGCAAACCTCCCTCTTCATATACCTTGCCTTTGTACATATTCATTGGCTTGTTTTTACCACCGCCCATGTACATGGACATTTTTTTCTTTGGCTTCATTATCAGTTGTTTACGTTTGCAAAGTTAACGATACTTTCTTACTTTTTCAGCAACCTTCTTTGGCTGCTTTACGAACTGCTTTCCAGCCTTAGTGCCTTTTCTTTTAGCTCTTGTAGTGGCTGCATATTCAGCAGGAGACAATGCTTTGATAGCCGCAGAGGGCAGATACCTCTCCCCTGTCTCAGAGGACTTCTTCCCGCTTTTGGTGCGCCACTTCTGCTTAGTCCATTTCTTGAGGCTCTTCTGTGACTTCTTGAGTTTCATCGATATCCTCCTCCAGCTTTCTTGTATTCCGATGCAAGTAGCTGTGCCTTACGAGCTGACCACTGTCCTGCCCGTCCGCCACGAGTGCCAGCCATTATCTTATTGAACAGCCTCTTACGCATTGCAGGCTTGGTGTAGTTACCAGCTTCGTTCACTCTTGATTTCTTCTTAGCCTTCATGCACTTTCATCTCTCTGAACCCTGCCTCAAGGGAAGCTCCCTTGTGTGGCTTGAACTCACCCTCATGCTTCATCAGAAAGTATCTACCACCCTCTATCATCCAGTGGTAGCCCGATGGTGCTTTCACCATTATCTTCCCCTTCTTGGCTCTCACTGCTTCATCATCAGTTTAGCCTGAAGGTCGTGTACGAGGATGCGGAGGTCTTTAATCTCAAGCCTCAGCTCTACATTCTCCTTGCGGAGGTCTTCGAGCTGCTCCTCAAGATGCTCTACAGTTCGTTCCCACACCTTGATGGTGGCTTCCACGCCCTCTGCTTCACGCTTTCGCTTTGCGCCAAACCAGCCTAATGCACCTCCTCCAGCAGTGAGTCCCAACCACTCAATAAGCTCTGCCAATCCTGTTTGTGAGAAAAAATTGCTCATACCCCTTTCTTGTGTTTTTGTGATTTTGGAGGCATCTTTTTGCTTCCTTTTTTTCCAGCCCAAAAAAACTTGTCTGCCCAGTATGCAGCACTCATCTTACCCTTAGCGATGTTTTTGGCGTGGCGTGATTTGAAAGATTTACGGGCTTCTGGGGAATAATTATGTCCCATCTTTTGGTCACCAAAACGAATGAGCTTCACTCTGTTTCCCTCCTTAGCTAACACCACACCTTTCTTCGTGGGATGTGTAGGAGTTTTCTTAGGCTTGTTTACTCCGCTGAGTCCAAACCTCTTGAGCTTTGCTTTTATCTGTTCTGGCGACATGATGCAAAGATACTGAGTATCAGTTATGTGGAGTAAACCCTATCGGGGTTTCCAAGCACCTGAGTGAGTATCGTTGTATTTTCGTCCTCATCTTCATTTGTTGCGTAAGCCCTTCCTTGCTCTATCTGTCTAATAGACACCTTGTTTTCGTTTCCTCTTGCAGCTACAGAAGGATGAAGGATGCATCCCCAATAAGGAAGGTATCTCCAAGCCCCATTCCACCCCACCTGTACGTCTGAAAATGTTCCACTTAAAAATCCACTCGCCTTTAACAATCCATTCGCCCTTGCAGGCTCTGTGACATTGTTACCACTTGATACAAATCTGTTAAGAATGTTGAATTCAATATAATCCCCGTCACCATCTACAGTGATTTGAGTGGTTACTACATCAGCAACATCTGAGTTGGAAGGGTCTCCATTAACCAAGCAAACGTGAAGGTTGCCACTAATCATTCTTAGCTGCAACGATGCTGCAATACCAAATCCCTCAGAACGCCTACCAGAATAACTTTCTGTAGTTGAACCATCTGCAATTCTATCAGAGTTGTCTCCAGTTATATTGTAATCAGCCTCATCTCCGTCAGGACTATCCATAGCCCATACAATAATATACTCCCCTGTAGAAGAGAAGTCACCAAGGTCAACTTGATGTACGGTGATTTTGTGTTGAAACACAATATCTCTCGTAGGGAAGGCTCTAAGATACGTTCCGTTATACCCTTGAACAGAATTGCCATTACTGACAAATGTATGCGTGTCTGTTGAGGGGTTGTACGAATACTCCTCGGACGAACTTCTGTTTATGTCAGCAAGAATGTATGCCATCAGTCCGTATCGTTTGAGCCAGAGTTTATTGGCTGACCTCCAGTTTCAAAAAAGTGTCTATTGTAATCGGGATATACGTTGAAGGTACTTTTGCTATCACCTATTCTTATGTTCTTGATTTGAATGATGCTTTCAACTCCTGTGTCCCCAATATCACCATCCTGATATATGCCCCACATTGGGTAGTATCTTAGTGCATTTGAGCCACTCGTGCTTATACCAACAGCAGACTCTTCCACATCACCAATCTTAGCATGAACTTCCCCGTTAGGACTCTCTCCCCACACCATGCTAACTTCAACATCCACCCACTCACCTATCGTTACAGGCTTCTTACATATATAGCCTTTTGTAACACCATCCGTTCTAAGTCCAATAGCAAATTTCAGTATGCCATCTTCGTGTATGATGTTAGCTGTCATTGGATGCCTGAATGCCGTTGTACGGGCAGCATTATATTCGTCTTGACTCTGTGAAGGGTCGTGTATATCTATGAACGTAAAGAACTCATGCCGTTCCTGCATATTGAGTTGGTCTACCTTCACACTAAGAGAGAAATCAGTAAACTGCATGAAGTCCCCTCTAAGCATATGAAGGTTACCAGTTCCCACTTGGTCTTGGTTATTTACCTTGAAAGTATGTAGCTCGTTTGACTCATCAAAGATGTATCCAGCATTTTCAGTTAGAGGCGCACGAGCGAAATCAGTGAGTACCTCTGTGTAGTAAATTTGGTTGGGTGGCGTTATTGGATTGACGGTAACACTTACATCCCTCTTTGTCGGTATGATTATCTCTACAGCCAAGACTTATTCCGTTATATCTTCATTCACTTTGAATAAGCCAAAGAACCAAGTTTGTATACTTTCTGTAGCTCCAGAACCAATGCTTGCTTGTATATCATACACATAAGTTCCAGAGGAAATAGACATATTAGCAGATGATATTTTCACATTTAGATTTCCATCTGAATCACCAATAAAATCGACATTTGAGGAGGGGATGATAGTCCCAACAGCATCACTTGACTCCCTCACCTCCATGCTAAAGGTGTATGGAAGAAGACTCAATGCATCCCCGTCTGAATCCTTAATGTCCAAATCCAAAGAGAACGTATCGTTCTTGCGACAGGTGATGTCTAATCTCTGAGATATGTCCAGATTAACTGATGCCATTACACTGCGTAGTAAGCAATAACAGTACCTGAGGTGAGAGTGAATCCTGTGATTTTACCGAAGATGGTAGTGCCAGCAGGGAGTGTCACACCACTGAGAGCTGTAGCAGACTCACTTCCATTCAACTGAATGTTTGTAGCTGTGATGGAGGCTATAACAGCATCAACTGCTATGGTGATGGCAGAGTAGTCTCCTGTCTGTGCAGCCGTGCCTGTGACGACATTGAAGCCGTTCTGCCCGAAGCTCTGTAGGTTTGCTTGTGATTGGTTTGCTAATGTTGCCATTTGCTTTTTATTCTTGGGTTAGTATATCGAGGATGTCCTCCTCACGTTCTGAAAGTTCTTCTCTTTTGCCTTGTCTTTGTGAAATCAGCTTGCTCTGCTCTACAGCCTGCTTTGCAACACGCTTGTCCTTCCTGTCATCCTTCTTCATCTCTAAGCCCTCCCTAAACTGCTGGTCTTGCTGCATCTTCATCTGAGCCATCTGAAGCTCCATGCCCTTCAATTCCTTCTCCATCTCATGTCTCATCTGCATACGCTGGGCTTCCAGCTGCGCCTTGAGTTGCTCCAGTTGGGCTTCGTTCTGCGCCTTGAGTTGCTCCATCTGAGCGTCTGCCTGAGCCTTTGCCTGCATACTCTGAACATTAGCTTGCGCCTGTGCCTGAGAGTTTGCAGCAGCAGATTCTTGCAAAGTTTTGATTCTCTTTTTTCGCCTAACAACCAGAAGTCTTTCAGCTTGGTTGACATCCTTTAGATTTCTAATAGCAATAGCATCTTCCAAGTCAAGCTCTTTCTGAGCCAAGCTCACCTGAATGTTTTGCTCCAGATAAGCTCTATCCATATCATCCATTTCCTTGGTAACCACAACGCCAAAGTTGTACATCGGCAGATTCTTGAAGGAGCTAATCACCTTCATGTTGGTCTTACCTATGGCTTTCTCATATGCTTGGTAGATGATGGATTTTGCAGGCAATATCTGCAAAGACCTAACGATGTCTTGACACACCTTCTTATACAAAACCATCGATGCGTTCTCAATACCATAAATAGCATTGTTGCCAGCCTGCATAGCCTGCTGACGAACACCAACAAGCTGGTCTCCCTTAGGCGTACTTCCGTCCATCACCTCATTGATTCCCGTGCTATCACGAATCATTCTTAGGTAATGGTTGTACAATCCAATAAGCTCGTTGATGTTCCTGATGGAGTTACCAATCTCACGGATGGGAGGATTCTGGAATCCACCATCTGGGTTCTTGCTACGGTAGTAGAAGACACCTGTCTGCTCGTAGATGTCCTGTATCTCCAGAGGCTGAAGCTCACCGCCCTTTCCAAGCTGCACGTTCTCCAGTCCCTCAATATCAATAATAAGTCCGTCAGGCTTTGCCTTAGCAATACTCTGCTGTAACTTCAAATGCGTAATCTGAAGCATATCAGCAAAACCAATCACCTGCCCTGTCATGGACTTGGGAATCATTCTGCGGATGTTTACAGAAGCAAATGAGAATGAGAAGCGGCACTTGGAGATGTCGTGTACATTCCGTGGTACATTGTTCTTCATTCCGTAGTCAAACATCTTGTCTGTGCCGATGATGTATCTTCCACCCCATAGGGTTTCAATGTTCATCGCACTAGGCTTACGCTCATACACAGAGTTTTTAGGCTCTTTATATGAGAATCCTTTATAGTAAAACCCACGATTTCCGAAGCGTGTTTCCTTGTCCTCAAAGAACACCTCATCTGTACTCTTGTACTCGAAGTCCAGCACCTCTATCGTGTACTCGTCATAGCCGTACGAATACCTTTGGATGTTCTTGTCGTAGTATCGTGAATCGAGCTTAGAGGAGCTGTTGCCATATCTGTTGCGGACAGTCATTGCAATCTTCTTGTACTCATCCTCCGTGAACTGGTCACCAGCTATCCTCTTCAGCTCCTGTATCGTCATCTTCCTCACATACCCACAATAAACGATGTCGTTCATATTAGGGTCTTCCGTAAAGCTGTGTATGAAGCTGATGGGGTCTACATACTTCTCTGTGATGCCATAATTAGGGTCGTTATCACGCTTTGTGACAGCAAGCCCGACATTCACCAAGTCCTCCACACATCTCCTGTAGATTGAGTCATTGAAGTCATTCCACTCCAATGTCATTTCAGTGGCAAGCTGGGCTGCTACTTCGGCATCAGTCTTGATGCTAGTACCCATGAATATTTCAAGCTCCTCTGGTGTGTCTGGAATCTTGCTTGGGTCTACACCCGTATCGATACCAATCTCCCTTGCTGATTCGACAGTTTCCTTCTCCTCTACAAGAGCCTGAATATAAACCTTCTTATCATCCTTGTCAGCCCTAGAAAGAGGGTCAATAGCCTCAAGATTTGGATAAGGCTTTCTTGACAGGATTTTGTTGACTACAATGTTTACGAATTTAGGAACAATAGGTACAGGTCGCCAATCAATATTGAGCAGGCTGCCATCACCAGCGTTAGGGTCAAGACTCGTAAGTATCTGCTTGTATACCGAGGTGTCCTGTGTACCGTTTGCATAGTCTCTGTTCCTTTCAAATTCTTTTAGCCTCCGTCTGTACAGAGAAGCCTCGTCATCTATACTCCCCCACTGACTCTCAATAGCTTTAGCATACGTCAGTCCGTAAGACTTGCTACACTTGGTAGCATGGTCTGCCAACGGGTCTGGGAATGATTTTAGTCCAAACTTGTCTCCCTCCTGCTTACTGTACATTTACGGAAAAATAATATTGCACAAAGATAGTGCTTTAGGAGTTGAATTTGAATCGCCTAAAGAACTGCTTATCAGAGGTATTAGAGGGTGGCTTGGGCTTCACATAATTCTGGCTTGCAAGCAACGCTAAACCCGAACTAATCGTGAGGTCATACTTCGTCCTCTTCGTTATGCGATAGTTTATCCAATCGTTCAGTGTCCTGTCAAAGAACATCTTCCCTGCATTACCCTCATCGTCATACCCTACATAGTGGTGGATGTAGCTCTCTATAGCTTGGGCGTGACTCTGAATGATTTCTGACGAGTTGGACGGGATGCCCTTGGTCTTCACCCTTATATTGCTATTCCCTGTAGACAAACTCTTAGGTCTATCCATCAGATACCCCATATATCCTCTGCTCTCAAAGTACCTTGCTATTCCATACTTGTTGTTCTCTATCAACACCTTCGCACCATAGAAGAATGTAGCCATTAACACATCTTCATAGAAGATTCTTGCGAGGGGAGGTCTAGTGGCATACTCTAGCACAAACTGGTTCGATGGAATATCCTTGTTCATTGTGAATCCAGTGTATATGTGAAACGCACCATTAGAACCCCTTCCGTCAGTGGTTTCATCTATATCATAGGAGTCCACACCACCAAACACAAAGTCATTGGGACTAATCAGATTGTTCCTGTCCTTTTTCTTTTGATTCCTTACATCTGCTGGGGGAAACCAGCTTACGTTAAACTTTCCGTTAGGGTCATCCATAAAGACCACCTCAGTGTCTTTCTCGCCATTCTTCCACACAAAGTTGCCTGTACGAACAGGGAATGGGTATAGGGTGCTATTGTAGTCTATTTGGTCATATATCCTCGCTACATTAAACGTAGATGTATCAAGCGAATCTCTGAACGCCTCATCCATTGTAAAAGGAAACTGTCTAATGAATTCATTCAGCTCCTTTGCATCTCCCTTTAACGCTTCCCTCTCGTTCTTTAGGAATGTCTTTGCTCCAATGCTTACATAGTCTCCATCAATAGTTTGTACGGGTTCTTTGGGGTCATCTATAATAGGGTTGCCGTGTTTATCAAAAAATCCTTCCAACGCCTCGTATGCTGGAATGAATATGCTGTACAGCCCACTCTTCGTCCTACCGTTCTCATTGCGCTCGTTTGGGTCGGAATACTCCACCAGCTTCTTAAACTCACTACCTCCCATGCTCATAGGGTTGACGGTGCTGCCCACAAGTGCCTTGCCCACAATCCTACGCCCCACGATAAGGCAGGTACGATTGATTCGCCAGAAGTCTTGCAGGTCGCAGGTTTCCCACTTCCCTGCCTCATCCATCAGTAGCCTGTACAGCTTGCTTCCGTCATAGGCGTTTGTCGTGGTGTTCTTGTGGTCGATTATCGTGTTAAGAGCTTCATCCCTTTGTATCGTCCTCGACTTCTTTGTCACACGCTTAGACGGTGTGCGGAACGCCAGCTCTGCCCTCGGATTGGTAGTGCCATCGAATATAGGTCTTGCCCACCAAGGCATATTCCTAAAGCCATTCACCACCTTGGAGATGAACACCACGTTCTTGGCATCGTCTCCCGTCTTGCTCACAATACCCAGATGCTTGTCCTTCACCTGAGAGCCGTCATTGAGTAGTATGGAGGCAGACATATTCGAGTATCCCGAACGTCTACACTTAGTAAACACCTGCCCTATGCTCCTGCCGTCCATCTCACAAGCCTGCCAATGCAAGAACAGCTTCCTCTGAAACTGCAAAAAGTTTCCATGCCCCACATCCAGCTTGTAGTGGGTGAGCATAAAGTAGTGGTTGCCCGTGATGTATGTGGGGTGTCCATTATTCATGAACCATATCCCCTCCCTGCGCCTACGGAAATCCTCCCTTATTATTTTGGAGTACGTCTCCCTGAGCTTGGCAGGCAACTCGTTGAACTCGTCCTGACCACTTATTCTTGTAAGCTCCTTTGGGAATACAGGGGTGCGCCAGTGCTGCTCTGCCTTGGGTTTGTCCGAGAACCAGATGTCCTTCTTTAAGGGCTTTTGGGGAAGCTGTACCTTCAGCCCCTCTATCTCCACTACTTCACCCTCTGTTCCGTTTGGGCATATTTTGATGGGCGTATCCATCATTAGAGGCTGTTTATGGGGGTAATGGTGGGATTAGCCATCACTAAATTCTTCTGCAAATCCACCACTCCAGTCTATCTCGCTACCAGACTTGCTGGACTCCTTCAACTCCTCAAGCATCGTTGTGAGCTTCTGGTGTTCTACAATCAGCTCTCTGGCATCGAGTGCCGCCTGCTTGATGGACTGTAGCTCTGCCTTCCGTGCGCTTCCCGTTGTTTCGGGGTCTACGCCCCTCGCCACCTCGCTGGTGGTGTTCTCTATGGCAGACTCAATAGCTTTCTGTAGCTTCTTTATTGCATCTACCTCCTTGAACTTTATTGGTCGTCCTCTTCCAGCCATACGAACAACATATCTGTGTAGAGCATCCTCCACATAGGCTCTCCGTCTATCTCAATCTCGTAGTCGGAGTTCTTAGAAAACTCAACGAGGTCGCCCTCCTTTACATCGTGGTAGTCCTTGCTCATGTACTTCACCCTGCCCATGGAGTTTGTCTTCTCCTGAATAATCTCAATTACCTCAGACTGTAGCTTGTCATTCTGCTCTACAGGCTCTACCAACACCCACTCACCCAAGCTCTTTATCACCCCGTCCTTGTTCTTGTGTGCGATGGCTTGGTCTGGGCGTACATTGAACTTCTTCTTCTCAATCTCCTGAGAATACTTATCGAGGGTGGTGACAACGTGGTGGTGGAAGTATAGCTCATCTCCCACCTCAACGCCCATGTCGTCTTTGGCAGGGATGGCAATCACCTTCGCAGATGTCACTCTGTTGTTGAACTCCTGATACTTTGAGGCAAGCCAGAGTTTGCTGCCGTCAGACAGCTCAATCTCGTCCTTGAACCTCTTTGGTATCTCTACCAAGAAGTCTCTGATTGGTTTCATAAATTAAAATTTAAGGTCATTCTCGCAGATGAAAGATGTGTTCTTGGAGATGTGCTTCCACAAGAACTCTTCCCC
>Ga0196899_1001520_pt1 | contig 11327 bp, 29 predicted proteins | sample VirMetDEL_Sep_01_FD_169095 | JGI IMG/M metagenome (GOLD analysis project Ga0196899, IMG submission 169095) | Aqueous microbial communities from the Delaware River and Bay under freshwater to marine salinity gradient to study organic matter... | ecosystem: Environmental > Aquatic > Marine >... | reverse complement strand
CAAACCCCACGTTTAGTTGCTCTCGGCAAGAATCGATTACGCGGTCAACAGTGTCTTCCCACTCTTCGGTCTTACCGTTTTCTAGTTCTCTGGAATAGGTACGCTTATACACAGCATACCCTACCTCGCCCCAAGGGACAAGTGAAGGATCGTACATGATTTAATGTTTTATGGTTAAAAAAAAGGGACAGCTAAGATAGTCAAAACTCCTTAGAATAATCCCATACTCTGTATGAATCTAACAGCTTGATATCCAATAAGTTCAGCCTGGTTATCACGTCTGCTCGATCCTTGCGGGTGTACTTTTTCTTGTATGCGTCGCGCTTGTTCGACACGAACACATCTTCGACTGTGCTCTCGCAATAATCTCTTAGGTCCTCGCGGTCTACCACGCTGAACCCACCCTCCTCTGGCATGTCGAAGGCGATGATTTTAGCACCGCCATACATCCATCCTGGATTGCCTGCTACGTTCTTGAACTCACACCATATCTCGTCGGGGAGGTTGTTGCCCTTTACGTCTACTCCCCAAGTGCTGGTGCCGCTATGTGCAAGCCAGTAATCGATATGCAGGTGCATGTCATCTTTTCGGCTACCCTTGGTTACTTGGAAGCCTAGCTTTTCTGCCGCTCGGATGAAGCGAACCTCAGCTACCCTCCCCGTCGCCGAAGAGTATTTCCGCCTGTTCTGACTGATCATAGTTGGCCTCGAAATGTTGGTACGAAGCCTCCTTGATAAGGTCGAGTTCGTGGTTAATGATTACTCTCGCTACTGTAATCATGTTAGCCACGATTCCAGGGTTAATGCACGGACCCCCATCTTCGTCGTGCAAATCCTCGTAAAACTCAGTGATGTAGTTGTGCAGGCGTAAGCATGCCATGCTGTAGCTATCACTTAGCTGCTTTTTTGTTAGATCTCTTTTTGCCATATCCTAGTTCTTTTAGTTTCGCTATCGCTTGCTCCACCTGGTGTTTGTTTTTGCAGATGAAGAGAGCTGGGACTGGTTCTCCTGAGTCTATCAAGTGACGAAGGAACAGCTTCCACCGCATCGGGAAATCATGATGCGAAGGAGTGTACCCTTTGGTTTCGATTACCCACTCTCCGTTTGGTCCTACGAAGTCGGGTGTGTATTTGATTGGAAGGACTATCGAATCTGTTCGGTCCGACAGGTCTTTCTTCTTGGCAGTCATCTTCCAGTATGGACCAGGGTATTTGAACTTATCTACGAGCATGTATTCATGTGTCTCGTAGGTAAATTTTAGCCCCGATTCAGCTAAAAGATCAGCGCATGTCTTCTCTAAACCGCTCTTATACTTACCTAATGAACGTTTCTTAGCTGACTTACGCCGTGGAGTCCCCTTTGTCTGTCGCTTCACTAAAGCAAAGTTACAGCTTAATTCTGTAAAAACGACGTGTTAACGGGAAAGTTTATGTAATCCTGCTTACCACCCTCTAAATCAACAGATTCAAACAACATCTTCTGTGTCTTCCACACTCGGAAGGCTGTTCTTGATGTGTTCATTTCGAACCGAATTGGGTCGTCGAGTGATGTGGGCTCACCACCCGTCTCTACATCACGCACCTTTCGGACGTGAAACTCAGTGACTTTACGCTGAGCGTGATCAGGGTGTTGAACCTTGCGGTGAATAGTGATGAAGCAGTCGGCACGGTTGACGAACTTACCGCCACCTTCCGTGTCCTCCGCATACGGAGCTACAGGCAAACCGTCGTCACCCTTGCGGCGTTGCGCCTCGGTGACAGCATGCATGTTGAGCCACACAGCTACGTTGTTTGCGGTAGAGAACGTAAGGAACTCCGATGCAGCTTCGTAGTGGTAGTCGTGAGTGCCGATGTTGCTGTTACCCATGTCTAGCTTGAGGCTGTTGTACGGGTCTACAAATACAGCATCCACTTCTTGTTGCTTAAGAATCTTTTCGAGGAAGACAATGATGTCTGAGTAGCTGTACACTTGCTTGTTGCTGATCACGGTGAAGTGTTCGCCTACCCACTCGTATGCTCGCTTCCTCTCCATGTGGTTCATGGAAGAGATAGGTTTGTTCATAGCGAACTGAATCAGCGACATCTTCAGGGAGGCCGTGCGGTTCTCCGAAGAGTACACCACCCACTTCCATCCGTGGCGGATAGCTGCGTTTACCATGAGGTACAGTACCATAGTGGTCTTACCCACGTTACTGTGTCCGTTGACGATAGTGAACTCCTTCTTGTATCGGAAGTACTTGTCCATCTCAGCATCACCAGTGTCCAGACCTACAGGTATGCGACCGTTTGCGTAGTCATCAATCCAACGGAAGTCCTCGTCATCGGAAGAGATGAAGGACATGTCGCCGTCGTTGATGAGCAGCTCACGCTGTGCCTTGCGCTCGTCATCGATGGTGGTACGGATAGGGTCTTGCTTACCCTTCTCCATCGCCTCCTTGATCGTGCGAACAGCCTGTTGCTCGTCGTCTACGTCACGCTTGAGAATCTCACGGGTGAGCACACGGACCACCTCGTCCTCCTCCATACGCCCAGCAGCCACGTATCCACCGCAAAGCTTTGCAGCCCGCAACAGCGTGTTGTGCTTCTCTCCGTCAGAACACTGACGAATCATACGCGCAGCCAGGTTGAGCTTCAGGTAGTCTGTGAACTCCCCTGCCTTGGATACAGCCACCTGTGACTCGCTCTTCTCGGTAGCGAATGCACCGAAGGTTGCTGACTCTTCGTTTACGATGAGGTCAGGGTCGTATGACTCGAAGCATGCACGGGATTCGTTGATGCCCGACTCGTCTACTTCGAGGTCGTACTGCTTGTTGAAGTATGTGCGTAGCGCACGGAAGTGATCACGATGGCGTTCAGGGTTGCTTATCTTGACAAGCGCCTTAAGTCCGTCACCACTTGGAGAAACCCAACAGCTATAGACATAAGGATCCGTGGATAGAAGCGCCTTGGATGCCGCAACATCAATGTGGTCGAAGTCAAGTACAATGAATTGGCTGTGCTTCGTAAGCGCCTCATCATTACGTGCTTCAAATTCCCCTGAGAAGAGGACGACAGGTAGCTTCTTTTTGAAATCTTTTGAGCCATTGCGTACCGCTTCAATCAATGTTTGAGACTTCCCCTCCTTGATTCTCTTCAGGGCAGTCGCTAACTGAATCACATGTGCATGTTCCTTGTTCTTTTTGAAGACATCTTGGAATATCGTGACTTTCATTGTAGTGGTATTCGAGTAGTAGGTTGAGATAATGGATTGCTTTTAGAACGTCTTCCTTCCCATTCTTGTGGGCGTGTCTGCACACGTATTTGATTACGTTCCCTTCGATGAACGGTATACCATTGGCAGCTATGAATTCAGTTGGCTGAATCTTCATATGCTTGTAATGCTCCCCGCCTATCTGTTTATCGCTGTGTTTGTTTGACATCTACAGTGGTTCCTATTTGTTTGATAGTCTCGACCTTATCGATGATGATGGTACGCTGCTTTGCCTTGGGGGTGAGCAGCTCCTGATCGAGCCTGTACATGGTGTGGTCATCGTGCTTCATGATGTCCCTAGGGTTGTCATATGTGCTGACAATCCACACATCTCTTGTCTGCGGGTGCTTGTTCTTGATGAACGTAGCCTTCCCAGTCATGTAGTAAATCGGTTTGCCCATAGCTTGAGGGAAAGAAAAGGGGTGAGACTTGCGCCTGCACCCCTTCCCCACATGAATAACTCTTATACTAGAACGGGATAGTTTCGGTATCCTCTGTTTTAGCCGTGTTGTTTCGACGCTCCTGCGCCGCTTCGCTGTTCGGGTCCCACACGCTGAGGCATGCTTTGCCGTTCTTCGACATGAAGAGACGGAATCGAACGTTACCACCCTGACCATTAGCATCACGCTTGGTGGTGTATTGGTCAATGCAATCCTTCAGCTCGTTGTCCTTGAGGCGGAAAGACCACCCCATCAAATCGCCGTTGTCATTGTAGCTAGGCTCATCTGCCCAGCCTACGAGAACACTCTCGTACTTCTTGTTTTGATCACTCATTGGATTAATGAATTAAAAATTAAAATAAAGGTTTGTAAAAATAAGGTGTAAATGGCTAGCGCAACAAGCGCAGAGCCAAACATTTTTGATAGTCGCTTAAACTTCATACTGTAAGTAGTCTTTTACTGGGTCGTAATCCTCTCGTAAAAACTGTCGGATACGGTTCACAGCATCGTTAAACTTCATCTCGCCAGTGAATAGCGTTTCGTCGCTACACTTTACGAGAGCGGGAAGATACGGGTAGGTTTTCTCCTGTACCACCCAATAGAAATCCTTCATGCCAAATACCTTACAGTAGATGTATGCTTGGATATCATACGAAAAGTCTCGCACTGCATAGCGGAACTTCTCCGCACTACGCGCTGACTTACTGTCGCTGATGAAACCATCACCGAGGCAGTCGAGGAATCCCTTGACCTCAACACCGTTGAGCTCTTCAAGGAATCCCACCTGGTAGTCTCCCGCCAGGTATGTGTCTAGTAAGCCGCAGGTAGCGAGGCGGTCGATCATGTCGTTCGCCATCTGCCAGTCATCACTAGAGACAATCGTCCTGCCTTCTTCGAGGGCCTCCGTCTTCATGGCTGCAACAACAGCCTTGTATTCAGAGGTCATCGATGGTTTCTTGGCATTGCGAGCCTTGTCAGATAGGCGTGATAGCACCTGACTGTCAGACATCACAATGTATTTTTCGAATGCTTGCTCACGTTCAAACAGCAGCATATCGTACAGTGTGCCAAAGTCTAGCGCATCAGACTTGTACTTCAGCTCTCCCTTCATGTATCGGTCGAACTGCGCCATGTCGCCCAACGCCTGCTTCAGCGAGGAGTACGACAGGTGTGACTTGCCGTACCGTTCTTGTAGTTGTTCAGATAATGTCATCATCGTATACTGGTGTTCCGTCTTCGTGAGTGTATTCGTATGTCTCGATCTCCGCCCATTGCAGTGGAGTATCTGCTGTCATCCAAAACTTCTTGCCCTTCTTGTTGATGAAGAACTCAGCGATATCAAACTCCGTAGGGGAGTCTGGATGTTTGACGAAGAACAACCCCGAAAACTCAGGGTTGCCATCCATCTCTGTGTCCATCCAGTACTTGGGTAGCTTGGCATTGAGGCAGTGTCTACGAAACTCCGAGAACTGTTTATGGTTGGTGCGCCTGCGGTCTAGTTCAGTATACCACGCTACACCGTTCCATCTCATCTTGGTCATCGTACAAACTTCTTGAGACCCGCCACTTGCTTCTCAGTGAGGGAAGACTCGTACTTGTCCATGATGCTGTTGAATGCTTTCTTCTTGTCGGTCTGCGACTTGATGTATGCAACAGCCTTGTCCATGATGTTTACAGGCGGCTCCGTGTCGAGCTTCTCTTGTACCTGCTTGACCTTCTTGGACGTCGTGCTTTCTTGCTTGGCGATGGCGTCCGTGACTTCATTAGCTGACGCAATAGAAGTGTCGATTCCGATTCCAAGCATAGCGAGGGCTCGCCCGATCGCTGAAGTCTCGCAGTTCTCAACGTAGCTGGTCTTGTTGATGTTGGATGCACCTTGCACTTCGTGTGCATGTCCAGTGGCAATAACACGTCCAGAAGCATCTGCGATGGTTGCCTTGCAGACACATTGTTCTGAATCAAGGGCAGGGAACTCAGACATGATTGTCCAGTTCTTGTACTGCTCCTCTTGACGGAAGTACTTGATACGTTCGTTGACTTCGACATACTGCTTGCCACGGATGTTGGTTGTTTTGAATTTGTAGTTAGACATGGGTAACTTTATTTGATTGAATTGTTTCTTCTAGTTTTTGTTGCACTCGTTTTAGTCTGGCTATGCTCGCCTTCACGGATTTAAGCTTGGATTGCCAAGCCTTGTACCTTAGCGTCTCCCCACACAGTCGCACAGCAGCTATGTAGTTTTTCTCATAGCCAGGCCATGTGGCAAGGTTAGCTTCATGCTTACCTGTGTGGTGAATCACAGTACTGTGATCGGAGTCGAAAAGTTTTGCTATTGATGTTGTCGTCAGGTCGTTCTGACGCATGGCGGTCATCATCGCCGCTCGTGCTTTTACTTGTTCTTGGTGTCTTGTTCTATCAGGTTTGAGTCCAAGTACATGGTAGTACTCTTTCAGTATTTGTTTTCCTTCGTTGTGCATTCAAATGTAGGTTTTAAGTTTCAATAATCCAAAGAAGAGAGGGACTTTGTTTCTCATCGCTCTCTAACAGGCGCGTTGCAGGATCTCCCTGCACACCATACGCCCCTCTCCCTGTCAGCGTTCTGACAGTGCTATGTGATACGATGTAAGTATTTCGTAGAACTTTACATAGTGATGCATAGATTCTGATACATCGCACAGTCCGTCAGCAAGCTTGGCCTTGGTGACCCCCTCTTCGATGAGGTCGTTGGCTAGGTCTCTCGCAATGTCTGGGAACTGCATGAGGTATTGTGATACATCATTGTTGAGCCATGTGTCGATGTCATCAGTCACGATGTCATCCATGGCGTACATAGCGGCGAGCTGTTCAGGCTGCTCGCCTCCTTTGGATTTTTCTTTAATCACTTGAATTGCTTTTTCATTCGTCATCACATTCATGGTTTCCTGTTAGTACAAATATGCTACGGTTGTCGGTCATAAGGATTTCGAACTTCTCATCGTTCATGATGTTGCTGTACCTGTCCGTCCAGTTAGGGTTGTTACGTGGGTTGAAGCGCACATAGTAGTCGTTCTCACATGGTTTAACTAGGTCGGCAGTACCCAACACTTGCAGCTCCTTGCACTCCACCCAAGCACATACAGTCTTGCATGCACCGTCATGGATTTTCTTTGATGTGCCTAACTGCACCTTGAGCTTTGCGTCAAACATGGCAAGCTGATACTCATTTGGTTCGAAGTACTGTATAAGGTCGCTTCCATCGCTGACCAAAGTCTTCACTTGCCACTTCATAAAGTTTTCTCCTCGTCCGAGGTGGAATCTAATTTTGTACATGAGAGTTTTGATTGGTAATTAATTTTTACTTGGTTGTAGATGTGTTGCATCCACTCGTTGTAATCCTTCGCGGGATCTTCATTCGCGCTTGACCGTACACAAATCATCACATTTCATCGAAGACAACCATGCTGTCTTCTTCTCGTGGTGTGTTCTGCACAATAGTCTGTGCTTGTTCTCGTGTGAGATTCTCGATGAGAGTTTTAGGCTTCTTGTTCCAGTCGCGGAACACGCGGTATACTGCGTAGTTGTTCATGTTGTAATTGAATTAAGGATTTGATTTGCTTGTACTAAGGCATACGTTTGCCGTTGTGTGTTGGTGCCTGAGCGTTGTGGCTTCGGCAGTTTGACGTCCAAGGGGACTGTGAACTTGTCGTCCCCTCTCATTATTGCGTTTGCTATTCGTTGTTGTAATGTCATAATTCTAAGTATTCGATGTAGTCAATGTATTCGAGGCCATACAGGTCTTGCAGTTGTTCGATTGTCATGATTTAAATTCTACGGGTTGAGATGGGAGATGCATCTTTGGAAGTTTGAAGTAGTAGATGCAGAGGTCGTCGGCATCGAACATGGCGGCACCTCCATACCATACGTCGCGGACAAACTCGTGGAATACCTCGACATCGAAGGTGTCAGCAACAGCCTCTTGTCGTTCGCACAAGTCCTTGATGACAGCCATGTCAGTCGGTAGGTAGTCACCATCGTATGGGGCTTCACAGTTCATCTGGTCCCACACGAAGTACTCTCGGACGTCTTTGTTCTCAGGCCACGTAGGTTTGAGTTCAATGATTTTGAGAATCTCCTGCTCACCCTCGTCAGCATCCATAGTGATGATGTCCTGCATGCCATCCGTAGTGCTTGTGACTTCTTCGTAGCGGCACATGAGGGACTCCAAGGTTTTGCGCTTGGCTTCCATAGCCTTGTCCAGGTCGTTGAACCATCGGACTGTGGTGTCGGAGTAACCTTCGGCTAATCCACATACACCGTGTAATAATGCATAGTATTTCATGTGTTAGAGTTTTGAATTGTTCGACAAAGATATGATGAGGAATCCGTTATTCCAAATTTATTTTGCAATTGACTGATTATCAACCCTTAAGACGATGTGGTCAATGTAGTCATCCATCAGGTCAGATAGCCCGCCGTCCTGATCGAACTGTACATACCCAAGCAACTTGGTCTTGAGCCTGTCTACATTCAAGCCTGCGAACTCCTCGATGTCATCGAAGTATTCGTTCCACCATGGGTTGATTGAGTAATCCGTGTAGTACTCCTCGTCCTCGTCCATCTCTTCTACTTGGTTTACGATGTTACCCGCTCCGTTGTTGAAGATGTCGTAGTTGATTTTGGCAATGGCTCGCATGGCGTTGCCTTCTGCTGTGTCCGCCCGCCCGCTTTCGGGTACGAGGTTCTTCCAGTGCTTGTGAAACAGGTCTTGGTATTGACCCTCTCCGTTCCAGTATTTCATTGTTTTGATGGTATTTGAATGTTGTCCTGTTCGAAAAACACGAGGCTGTAATGCTCGTCCCACGTAGTACCGCAGTTGTGGCACTTGACGTCGAAGTACACAGCATCGGGGTCGTACTGGTCTTTCAGCTTGCTGTAACTGATGTGGCTGTCGGACTTGCAGTTCGGGCATACGCCTTGTAGTGGGTCTTTTATCATCGTTCGTCAATTATTTCTTGCACTTCTTGTGTGATGAAGGCTTCGAGCCTGTCAACCAGTTCTTCTATCTCATCCCTGTTCAGAATCTTATTCTGATTGGAGAGCACGTCTATCAGTTTCCAGTACGCACCAGTATCGCTGAATGCGCTGCTGATTTCGAGCGTGAGGTCTTGTAGGTTGAGGTCTTCAGTTATCATAGTCGTGGTAAAAAGTGTTCGTCATTAGCCAAGATTCCTGCAATGTCATGCACGAGATCAATGGAGCGTATGTTCGTGTCAGTGTCGTTGGCTGTGTTAGCCACACGCTCTGCCCACTGACGGAGGATTTCAAATTGTTCGTATGTCATAGTGTTGTTCATCATATGTTTGAGATTGTAAAGCCAAGGTCATCAGCGTAGTAGTCATACCCATACGCCTCTTGGAGTTCGTCTTTCTGATTGTATCGGTCATACACTACGCCCTCGTTGGTAAACGTGACGAGTATGTACTCACCGTTTGGGAGGTTGAGTTGTCGTGTCATTCCTTAAAGAGTTCTTCAATGTTGTCAAAGTCACGCACGATTTCGATTGGTACGTGGTAGTAGGTATTGGTTACGGGGTCTATCCAAGTTTCGATTTCACCTGCATAGGTTTCTTCGAAGAATTCGAGTCGGGCAATGATTTCGTCGTTCATGATTTGATGTATTCAGTTGGAATAAAGTATGCTTGCGATTCACCGATTGAATCGTAGTCGGCAAGGACAGCGTGGTCATCAAACCATGCCTCGTCCATGTATGTCTGTGATTCAGGCCACAGCACCAGAGTGTATGTATCCATGTGTTAGAGTTTTGAGTTAATACGTTCGGCTTTGTTTATCCCTTCTATCCACGCTTTCGCGCTCAGTGGTCCTGGTATCGACTTAGCCCACCTACCAGATTTAATGGTGAGTACCGTTGTAGCAAAGGGTGGAATCGAACCACCACATCTCTCACGCTCGTTGCCATAAGCCCTCGGTAAAGGGTAGAAGGAACGTATGTTGAGATGCACACACCAATCCACAGCCTCCTGTAGCCAGTGTCAATGCTATGTAGTTATTCCGCCAACCAGTCGTCGATGGTTCTCGACAACTCCAGTCGTTGTCGCGCATCCAGTTCTATCGCGCTTGCCATTTTCGTGGCGAACCATTGGTGGAACTGCTTCTCTTCATCATCGAAGCATCCATACGTCTGATTACGCAGGGTAACTCGGTTGCCGTTTGAATCCGTAGCTACGAGGTACGCAACCGTGGATGTTTCGCCAGTGTGTGCGCTGATTTGGTGGCGGTATTCGATAGCCACGGGTATGTTGTTCGTGGTGGTAGTCATCACTGAGTCGTTGCGCTCAGGAGTCATGCCAGTAACGATGAGTTTATCCCAAGAAGTCAGGAAGTCGGTAAGTGTGGGTAATGCCATGTGTTAAAGATTTTGATTGCTGAATTGCCCTACAAAGATAAGGCAGAGTTTTCGTTATTCCAAATTTATTTTGTAACTGATTGGTTTTCAGTAGGTTGGACAAGACCATCAACTTGATAAGAGTAGCACCAATGACCGTTGTTCAGGGTCAGTACGTAATGCTCATCCAAGCCCACAGCATCCACCTCATCCCCGTACTTTTCGTTCGGGCCTTGCGTCTGCTCGATTGCGATTACCTCTGCGATGCGCTGTCCGTCGCGCCCCCACGACCCACGGTATAGCACCTTTGAGCCTTTGCGAATGATTCGCGTGTTGAAGATTGATGTGTTCATTGTTGTTCGTTAAAAATTTCACTTACGTATTCCAGTTCCTCGATGGTCATCTCGTAGACCTGTTCGCGAGTCATCTCCAGTTGCTCGCCGTACTTCTCGTACATATAATCCCATACTGTGTTGCTCATTGTTCGTCGATGTAAAGTTCGTCCAGTGGCATACCCGTCTTGCGCTCGATGTATGCGATAAAATTTTCCATATGGGCTTCGTCGTTGAAGACCTTGCGCACCACCCATCCCGCTGAGGGATTGGGCGATGACCAGTGGCTGCGGTAGCCATTGTCGAATTGTAGTGTTGCTTTAATCATTTTCCTTCAGGTATTCGTCTATGATTTGGTAGGCTGTTTTGTCGTCGTTCAGGTACTCGTGACGATGCCCTGACCAGTACGCGGCATTGCGTAGCGTTTCCACGCCGCTGTTGAACTTTGGCTTCGGGGTCAGGTCAAACCGTGTGCCCTTGAAGGCATCTTCGAGGATTCTTGTGTTGCCATTATCGGCTCTCAAGTATGCGTCGATCAGCGCTTCCTCGAAGCCGCCCGCTGTCTTGCGCCGTTCGTACAGCGCGTCAATGTGTTGTTGTGTTTTCATCATTTGTTGTTTTTCCAAGTTTCATATGCAAATTCAATTGCCTCGTTGATTGACTCCGCTTCCTCGCGGGTGATGGTATACCCTTCCTGAGCGTATACCTCTATGATGGCGTTGATTTTTTCGCTCATAGGAATGTCACTTTTTTGGTTTCGTATCCATCATCACCGATTGCCACCAAGTGGCGCAACAGGTCTTCATAGTCAGCGAACGTGCGAACGTAGTTGTTCTCGCAGTTGACCGCCTCGTTGTATGTGTGTAGCATTACTTTCATTGATTTTCTGTTTTGATTTCGTCCCATATTTGCACACGGCTCCACC
>Ga0196899_1001518_pt1 | contig 11347 bp, 12 predicted proteins | sample VirMetDEL_Sep_01_FD_169095 | JGI IMG/M metagenome (GOLD analysis project Ga0196899, IMG submission 169095) | Aqueous microbial communities from the Delaware River and Bay under freshwater to marine salinity gradient to study organic matter... | ecosystem: Environmental > Aquatic > Marine >... | reverse complement strand
GTCCCGGGGGTCGCCTACGCTAATCTGACCTTCGCCACGTCCACGGATCCGGCGATCGCGCCTGCGCCTGGCGCTTACCACGCGGCCAATATCACCATCCAGCCGCAGCAGCGCGCAATGTTTGATGCCAGCCGGGTCGAGGTGAGCAATGGATCTTGACCAGGACCATGGACGCATTGCCTGGTCAAACTGGACCGCGCAGTTCAAGGACTCGCCGCGGCTCCGGTCTGTGGTCATGGCGTTGCTGCAACCCTTCACGGCGGTGCAGGGGGCCTTGAAGCAGCTGCGCGATGATCGCTGGCTGGACGCCGCTGTCGGGGCCCAGCTGGACGGCCTCGGGGATCTGCTGGACCGACCGCGTCGCATCACAAACACGCGGGCCATCTGGCATTTCGGCTTTCAGGGGCAGCCGAACATCGGCGGGTTCGGGGAGTTCCCCTTGTATCGGGTGGGCGCGGGCCTGTTCACCGGCGGATCCACACTCGATGACCAGAACTATCGCCGCCTGTTGCGCTGGAAGGTCCTGGTGGACAGCGGATTCGGTACTGCGGCCCAGATCGAAGGGGCATTGCGTGTGCTGTTCGCCGTGGATCGGATCGCGGTCGAAGACCTGGGGAATGCGCGAATCCGGGTGCACATCGGCCGCAAGGCGACAGAGGACGACTACTTTCTCGGGAACGTAGGTCAGTGGGTGCCGTCGGCCGCGGGCGTGGCCTTGGAGTTTCGAACCTATGAGGCTGACGATTCCTTCGAATTTGACACCTCCAAGTATCTGCAGCTGCTGATGGGCAGCGACGGCGTGCCCCTGCTGGGGCGTGACGGCTATCAACTTATTGGAAAGGGGTAACACCGTGGCAGAGAAAGAGCTCAGCCAGTATCAGGACATTACGGCGATTGGGGCGGGTACGAAGCTGGCGGTACTGCAAGGAGGCATGAACGCTCAGGCCCCTGCTTCGGTGCTGAAGGTGTTCGTGGAGGGCCAGATCGAAGCATCCGGACTCCCTGCCGAAGTTGAGGCGCTTAAGGCGGGTCAGGCGGGGGGGGCCATCGGAGAATCGACATGGTCGAGGCTCATCTCCGTCGAACCAGGCATTAGCCAGCCGATCGGCGCGCAGGCGGATATTTCGATGGCCACCGACTCGGGATCACATGTAGATCCTGTCAAGCCGGGAGCACAGGTTGTCCCCAATTATGGTCGATTCGTCAGGAGATCCTCTTCTGCGACTGGATGGGAGTGGCTGCGTGGCGATCTGCTGCTGGATAAGTCCGATTACTCGCAGGTCGACCTGCAGCTGGAGCTGATCACCACCACGCTGAATGGGTCTGGTTCTGGAAGTTCATTCTTCAAGGGCTTCGTACCCGGCAGTGGAGGGCTTCTCAACCTCCACTTCTCTGCCGGGGCCATCGGCATCCGAGATCGACGCGGTGGCGTGACCGTACATCGAGAAGTTTCATTGGCGTCTGATACGGTCTATGCCGTCGGCGTTGGTCAAGTGCTGATCTGGGACTTCACTACGAATGAAATGGCGGTGCAGAACAATTTTTCTGCTCGCCCCTCGAGCTATGCTCTGCTTGCCTACAACAAGTTTGGACAGATCGTCTCCGGCTTGTTACAGGGAGTCATCCTGCGGATGGCCGACGACCTCCGTGAATCTCAGCTTGTGGTGGCACCGTGGTACACGGACGGAATCATTTCGTCGGGCGTCGTTCCCATGAGTGTCAACCTAGCGGCATCAGCGCTTTTTCTCGTCGCAGCAAGTGGCAAGCAGCTTCAAACCATTGCCGCAGGGACGTACGCGGCTCCGTTCAGCATCCCGGTGAACTCTGTTCTCCTATGGGATTTGGTTCAGAACGTCATCGCTGTATACCCCAACAACGGCACCAAGCCGATGCCGCATGTGCTAATGGCGAATTGCCGCACCGGTGGTTATGCCACCACTGGACATCTGGCTCAGACTAGAAACTCATTCAACTCGATCGGGGACCATGCCGCACTGTCGGTTGTGAACTCTCGCACCAAGCTCCTGTACTCGCATCTCACCTTCTCACGTGACAGCAGTGGCGCGTCGCCGATTTCCGTGGATGGGGCCACCGTGTCGGCCACAGGGCTGACGATGTTCGCTCTGGGCTGGAATGGCTCCAACATCAAGCAGATCAGCCCGGGCACTACTGGAGCTATTACGACGAGCTGGGCTTTTGCTGACAATGAAGTTCTGATCTGGGATTGGGACACAAATACCGTTCGGAAGATCGGAAACAATGCTGTTCGCCCGGCCCAGTTCGCCACTCTCCTGATGCGCAAGAACGGCGCATTTGTGTCGGGCGAAATGCTGCCACTGGTGAATGAGGTTCGCACTCCTCAGTACGCTTTGGCCGATAGCCAGGCTGACAGCACGGAAAGTCGGTGCATCGTTGTGCGAGGAAAATTCTCCGCACAAGGTCTCACCATCGTCAGGGATCGAGTCTGGTCCTTCGATGCCGCTCCAGCCGACCATAGCGCTCCAGCTAATATCATCCGGTACTGGGCGGACCTGGAGGGTGGATTCGGCGGTGCTGGAAACCTGACCCACAACTTCGGCCATGTTGCGACGGCGGACTTCAACTCGCGAAATGGCGTGCTGCTGATGGGTAACGGGGAAAGCTCCACCAGCGTACTTCCACGCGTCGACCTGCTTCTTGATGCGACTAGCTACTCCGATGGAGCGTTCCTCAACTTCAACGATCCAGTCGGCACGCCCCGTGTCTCGATCGAATTTTTCGTTCGTGGTCCCGGCGGCGCAGTGACAAAGGAGATCGGCGGGAGCGGCGCGGTCTGCTGCTGGGGAGAGGCAGACCACGTCATCTACTTGATGACCGGTCAGGGGACTTACGCCCACCGCATCTTCAAGGTTGTGCTCGGTATGGGCTCCAATGACTTCAGTGACAGCACTGGCACCGATTTGACGAGGTGGGGCACGTTCGTTCCTGATCTTTCAGATGACGAGTACAACGGAACAGCCTTGGTGTACCAGGTGTACACAGGCAAGGAGTACAACGTTTCGCAGGGCATGTGCTTCCACGATGGAAAGCTCTACTACGGAATCACATCGACCTCCCAAGCGCTGGAGGTGATCGAGGTGTCCATGCGGGAGAACGGGACTTTCCGTACCGGCCGAAAGTTCCGCTACGATGCGATCAAGCGGGACGGGACGCGGAACGATATTGAGACGGAGGACTGCTGCATTTTCGGTGGTCGCTATCTCTTGGCAGGAGGCCGGCATAGTGGCGAGTACTGGTGGTGCTTGTTCCCGCTCTACAACGAGATGGGAGGGATTGCCGATGTTGGTGCCGAGGTTATGTTCCCGTTCCCGTGCAACCAGATCCCTCAGCCGCTCATCAGCCCGATTGGCGGTGCAGCAGACCTCAGAATCGACAGCTTGGATCGGGAGGGTTTCACCGTGAGCTCGATCGCCGGAGGCGCCGGGAAGTACCACTGGGCTGCCCGGATCTCCTGAGCAGCCGGGGCACAAGGAAGTGCCCTGGGTTAGAATTCGCCCCTCAGGAAGGGGGAAGTATGCGTAACACAAGGATCGACGCAGCGAAATTCGTGCTCATGGTGCTGGTCGTTGCAGGTCATCTGATCGAGTGGTTGCCATTGGACTCAGGTCAGGTGCTGTACCGGTGGATCTACATGTTCCACATGCCGGCGTTCGTGTTTCTTTCCGGACTAGTGTGTGCTGACGTCCTTGATGTGAGACGCGCAAGAGCGCTTGTCGCTTTCGTGGTTCTTCCCTATTTGGCCCATCAGCTGGCCACGAATGGGATGGTCTCAGTGCTCGGCAATGAGCCTTTTTCCTACCAGATCAGCAACCCCTACTGGGCGCTTTGGTATCTGGTGAGCCTGTTCTGCTGGCGGCTTCTGCTTCCTGTGATGGTCGCCACGGGTGCGCCTGTCTTCGTGGCCATCTGCATCAGCTTGCTCTCCGGCTTGGCCCCTGAGTTCAACCATTCCTGGTCGATAGGGCGGACAGCCTCGATGCTCCCGTTCTTCGTCCTAGGCCACCTGTTCGCCAAGGGTGGCGGGCCTAGGCTTCCGTCGGCAAAGCCTATCGCCGCTGTTGCCATGCTCTTTGCCATAGGTGCCGCCGCATACCTTTCCCGCGGAGTTTCCCTTCAGTGGCTGTGGGCGCACACGCCTTACGAGGGGTTCGGAGTCAGCCCGGGGCAGGGGCTTGCGCTGCGTGCTGCGCAGCTCGCGCTGGGTGTAATTGGGTCCGCTGCCGTCTTCATGTTGATCCCGGATTCGGCTAGGCTCGCGGCGCTCGGGCGCCAGTCACTTGCGATCTTCATTGGGCACATCTACGTCCTGAAGGCGATGTACGCATTCGGCATCATCGCTCTGATGGCAACGCTCCAGCTTCCTGTGAAGGTCGTGGCGGTGTCGGTTCTAGCGCTTTTCATCTCGGTTGCATGCGCTGCTGGCGGACGAATCTTCCCCTGGGCGTTTGACTTCAGCTGGCTCTTGAACATGGTGGACAGGATAAAGAGCAGGGCTGGTACAGGGGCCGGCGCCAGCATTTGACCCCAGTGGGTGGTCAGATGGCCTGTAGCAGGGCATCGGTATTGTTCCGGGGCATGTTCACTGCCCGGCTGACGCGATAGGCCTCCATCGCCGGCGGCTCGCTGGCCAGCTGCATCGCCACCGTTTCAGCCCCTAGTGGCTCAGGTGATCGGCATCCGTGGGTGCCGGACGAGACCCGCTGCCAACGCGGTCAATGAACTCAGAAAATCTAGCCAGGCTGACAGCCTGACGATTTTCACAATGCGGGCAGGCGAGAACGGCTCCTCCCGCAATGGCAATCAGGCCCCGGCCAGGCAAGGCGTCAAACGACCAGCCGCACGGCAGGCATCGGCACTGAACGCTCGTTACTTCAAGGAGCCGCCCAGCCTCGTCTGCCTGGCCAGCGACGTCAACGAGATAGAACTGTCCGGTGTTGGGCATGGGCCTCTGTGGTTGGCGACGGGGCCGGGATGCCTCGAACGTGAATCATAGCCGTCCGCTTGTTAAGGTTCGGCAGATTTCGTCGCTCACGGATCCTTGAGCGGGCCGTGGTGTAATCCGGCCATGTGCTACTCCGCTCAAATCAAGGCCGATTACCACAAGCTGGTGCGCGAGTTCGGCGCAGTCGTGTCTATGGACGAGTTCGCGGCGCTGTATGCCCACGATCCCGGCAAGAAGCGGCCAAAGACGCCGAAGGCCATGGATGATGCATTTGCCGCGGGCAAGACCCCTGCCGAGCGTTCGGTGTGGGCGGAGATCCAGGACTGGAACGCCGGCGATGCCACTGCCTTTGAGCAGGAGCTGTTCGCCCAGAAAACCCGCCTGGTCAACGCCGAGCGCGCGCTGCAAACCAAGGTCACGAAGAAGGCCGAGAACGACGTGCGGGTGGCCACCAACAAGATCGCCCGAGCCCAGGGCAAGCTGGCCGACCTCCGGCGCACTGAGGACGTGGCACGGGACTCGCGCATCTTCCCCGGCGTGTACGGCACCGTGGTCGTGTCGGAGGGCGGCAGGCGAGTGGTGAAGCCGATGCGCTACCAGTGCCGGCTTGCCGGCAAGCCGGCAAGCTATGACCAGCGCTACCCCGGCACCTACAACGCCCGGCGCGACAGCCTAGAGGGCTTCTGGCGGCCGGCTTTCGGGCACACGCACGCGCTCATGGTGGTGGACACCTTCTATGAGAACGTGGAGGGGCCGGATGGCGGCAACCAGGTGGTGCAGTTCACGCCCCGCACGGGCGATCCGATGCTGGTGGCCTGCCTGTGGTCGCACTGGGTGGACCCGGCCGGCAAGGAGCCCGATCTGCTGTCCTTCGCCGCAATCACCGATGACCCCGAGCCCGAGGTCGCCGAGGCCGGCCATGACCGGACGATCATCAACATCAAGCCCGAACACGTGGATGCCTGGCTCAACCCCAACCCGGCCGACTTGGGCGCGCTCTACGCGATCTTCGACGACAAGCGGCATCCGTTCTACGAGCATCGTCTGGCGGCGTAGGGCAGCGCCCACACTGTCTTACGCAGTTGGCCTATGGTCCGCGGCATCGCCGCGACCCATCATCGATATGCCGGATCCGGGAGCCGCAGGCAGCTCAGCCCGGATGCCGGGGCGCCTGAGCAGCGCGCCGCAGGCACCTTTGCAGCTTCCTGGCAGGGCTCCCAGAACCTCAGTTCCAGGCCCCTTATCCTGCTGGTCTTCCCAATGAAAGTTAGTCCCGCTCCGGTCCCCCGGTCTCGAAAGAAATCTGCTTCATAAGTGCGGGCGCCGAACCCTTTTCCTTGGCTCCTCTTAATCTTGTGAACCAGTAGGAACGACTTTGCATAGTTCAGCGACTTGGGGTACGTGGAGTCCGAAATCCTTATAGGTGTGATCGTCATTCACGATCCATAGGAACCTGAACTCGTTCTGCGGGCCGAAAATACTTGGGCTTTTGACAAATCCAAGTTCGCCTGGCGCCGGGGCAAGGCCTTCGAAATAGGGGTCGGAGTAGGTGACGTGATTTCGGTTGCCTAGTTTCAACAATCCGATGGTGCGCTCAAGAGCCTTCGTCACGCGGTGGTAAAAAAGATCAACGTCCGATATCTGGACGCAGTGGCGCCCAAATTCCATGAGCAGCTGTTCATCGGAGTAGGGGGCAAGCGCTGTGGAAACAAGGTAAGCGTTCTCCATCGTCCTGGTAGCGAAGCAATTGTGGAAGTTCACCCTGACGTCTCGACCTAGCTTGAAGCCTGCCATTGATGCAAAGCGTGCAACACTTGGATCCTCTAGTGTCCCGCCAATCACGCCGCTACCCAGAGTGATCTTTCCCTCAGCTTTGTCGCCACGAAGTCTGTCTTCGCACCTACGGCAGTGCTCTAGGGTGCTGAGCCACACAGTACCTTCGGTGAGCGCTTTAGCGTGATCTGAGTCCTGAAAGTGCTTAAAGACGCGCATGGTTAAGTCCTTTTGTCCCATCAATTAGTTAACGCTCTGCGGAACATCCGGCGTGGTCAAACCTTACCATCGGTCTGGACGCGGAAGCGATCCACCTTAATGACAAGGGGTGACCCTCCGAATTCAACGCGTAGAGAGATCCCTAGGCAATCGACACAGCGACTTGCCGAAGCTAGTCAATTAGGATCGCCGAGGGGTAGCTCCAGCGTGTCGCCCTTTTTGGGGAGTACCTGATCGACCATTTTCACGTAGCGCTGCCACCCATGACCGCTCGCAATGGCCAGCCGCTGGAACATGATCAGTGAGTGGAGGTGCTGCGCCAGGAGTGGATGCCCGACGTCGTCGGATAGCCACTGATGAAGCTTGTTGCCGCGGACACCGTTTTCGTTCTTCGGCGTGCGCATCTCCAGCTCTGTCAGCACCCCCGTCCCGAGCCGGTCATACACGAGATCGCGCGTGTAGTGGGCAACCACGCTAAACCTGTTCTTCTTCATGCCAGGCCACGGCCAGCCTTTTAGCTTGTAAATGTTCTCGTAGAATTCATCCGGGAAACGCTTGCTCCACGCGGCTAGTTCCTTTCGCAGCACTACGTCCAGGTACTGCTGCAACGCATCGCGCGGTCGCACCTCCTGGTAGCCAGTGGCCTCGTCGACTAGCGCAATGATGCCCAGCTGAGAAAGGGCGCGTACGAGAACCTCAGCCTGCTGCGCTACCACCAACTGGGTGGCAGTGAGTGCTTGATCAACTCGTGCTCGTAGATAGATGTCGCAGACCGCGGGCAGAGCCTCGGCCCTAAATGCTTCCGACACCACTCCTTTCGTACTTCGTACTTCGGTCCCGGTCAAAATCTCCTTCAAGTCATTGTTTATAAAGGAGTGGAGATTGGCCGCCTCCAAAAACACAGGCAATTCGGTCCCGGCATACTTACGGCCGCGCCACGGTCTTTTGAGGGCCTTCATGATCCCGCGCGTGCTGATGTAGCGGTTGCCATCCTCCAGCACGTAGCAGGTGATCGGAACGCCGGCGATGGTGAGCGTCCCCTCATGAGTCGCTTTCTTCGCGCTGCCCCACCTGGCTTCCGCGGCCTTTTTCGCGATCTCCGAGCGCTTTGCGCTGGAAAGAGCTGTTGCCCGCGCCTTGCCGCCTGCGGACTGTGGGGTATCGGTCGAGCTTTCGTCGGTCATCGCAAGCACTCCGTCTCAAGATGCTTGCAGTATGCGCAAGCAAGCATGGTGAAGCAATATGCATGCAATTGGGTCGCAGTCCTTGAGACGGCCGGGCGTATCCTGCGGGCATGCTCCCTCCCGACTTCCGCTGGCGCTCGGTCGCCAGCCGCGCCGATCAACTTCCCGATGCCATCTACTGCGGCATGACGGAGGTGTTGCGCCTGTCGCAGCGCGTGGACGATAAGGTCTGGTGGGTCGAGGTGGACCGTCATCTTGACGACCAGCACCGCGGCCGCAGGATCTGCACCAGCTACGAGCAGGGGGTGATCGGGTCTGAGCTGTGGGCGGTCAGGCATCAGCAGCGGCTTCGCTTGGAGATCGATCAGCGCGAAGTGGCCCGCGCTGCCCAGCGAAAGAATCGGACTTGGTAGGCAGTCAGCCCGCGTTGCCTCCGTATCGGCGCGTGCGACCGCCGGCGGTGACAGTAGCTGCATGGATCAGAAGAGCATGGGCAAGGCGCGCTGGGCGCGCGCGAGGGCGGCTTCGCTATGGCAGCAGGCCGACGACCTGGACAGGAATCACAGCGGCGACTGGCGGGCGAGGGCGACTCGCCGACGCGGCGCTGACCGCCTCCGCGCCGAGGCCGCGCGGTTCGACGGCATCGCCAACCGACTGCAGCCCTTCGAAGACGATCAGGCCGCCTGATCCGGCCGCAGTGCTACGACGTTGCCGGTGCGCAGGCGGTCTAGGTAGTCCGCCCACTCCTGCATCATGCGCACGCGCTCGGCCATATGGGTCGTGCGGTTGTAGGCCCGGCCGTTCGGGTCGCGCACGGCGTGCGCCAGCTGGTGCTCGATGATATCGGGGCGGAATCCCAGCACCTCGTCCAAGATCGTGCGCGCGGTGGCTCGGAACCCGTGGCCGGTCATCTGATCGCTCTCAAAGCCCATCCGCCGGAGCGCAGTGTTCACTGTGTTTTCGCTCAACGGCCTCTGCACGCTGTTGCGGCCGGAGAACACGTACCTGCCCCGGTTGGTCAGCGGGTGGATCTCCCTCAGTATGTCCAGGGCCTGGCGCGACAGCGGCACCAGGTGCTCGGCGCGCATCTTCATCCTGTCGGCCGGGATGAGCCACACGCCAGCGTCCAAGTCGAATTCGGTCCACTCGGCCTGGCGCAGCTCTCCCGGCCTCACGAACACCAGCGGGGCGAGGGCGAGCGCCCAGCGCGTGACTGGCCTGCCCTGATAGGCGTGGATAGCGCGCAACAGCGGTGCCAGCTCCTTCGGCTCGGCCAAGGCGGCGTAGTGGCGCCTCGGCTTTGGCTGCAGCGCACCGCGTAGGTCGGCGACCGGGTTGCGCTTGGCCAGGCCCGAGGCGATGGCATAGCGCATGATCTGCCCGCAGTTCTGTATCACCCGATGGCCGGACTCGATGGCTCCGCGCCGCTCCATGCGTCGCGCGATCGACAGGAAATCCGGCGCCTCAAGTTCGGCAGCCTGCCGGGAGCCAATCCACGGGAACACGTCGTTCTCCATCCACGCTTCGACCTTGATGCGGTACGACGGCGCCCAAAGCCGGCCCTTCATCCACTCCCGTCCGATTGACTCGAACGTCAGCGCGTCCAGTCCGGCCTTCGCCGCAGCGGCGTCCTTCTTCTGCTGGCTTGGGTCCGTACCTTGCGCGAGCAGACGGCGTGCGTCTTCCCGCCGGTTGCGTGCCAAGGCGAGCGTGACCTCCGGATACACGCCGAGCGCCAGGCGCTTCTCCTTGCCCCCGAAGCGGTACTTCAGCCGCCACCACCGGCCACCTGCCGGTGATATCTCCAGATAGAGACCACCGCCGTCGAAGAGCTTCTGAGTTTTGCCGCTCGGCTTGGCGCGCCGAATAGCGAGATCGGAGAGTGGGGGCATCGGTTATGGGGGCATGGGGCAGGTGCCCCACAATATGCCCCCACCGTCTCACTAGCTGCAACGTACTGGGTAGTACTCGCTCGTCCAACGAAAAAGGCCGAAACCCCTGTATTTGCAGGTGTTCCGGCCCTTCGAGTGCCCTGTCGGGCTGAATAGTGGTGGAGCCAAGGAGGATCGAACTCCTGACCTCGTCGATGCGAACGACGCGCTCTCCCAGCTGAGCTATGGCCCCACGGGTGGTGCAACTGCGTGGCGTACCCGACCTCGGCCGTACCTCGCGATGGGCCTAGTCTAGCGCCGACCGGCGTTGCCTGCCAAGGGGTGCCTGGTCTGGGTCACGGGCCGGCGCCGGGTGTCCTGCCAGGTGCCCGTTCGACCTGCCGCAGCAGGGCTTTGTCCAGCTTGGCCGCCACGCCGACGCTGCGCCCGGCCAGGTTGGCCACCACGAAGCTGACCGGACTACCCAGCACCTGCGCTGTCTCGGACAGGCTCAACCCGTCGTCCTGCTCCAGCCACTGCGCCATCCCGGCGGTGGCCGCGCGCAGGGCATCCTCCAGCGAGTGGCCTGCTCATGGATGACCGGTTCAGTGTTCGCCGCCGCCAGGGCGACAAGTGCCGGGCGACATGTGACCGATGGCCGGGTAGGCGTCAAACCCGAACGCTGCCCTTCCGGCGCGCGCGTGGGCCGGGCATAATCCGCGCCAGAAAACGCGGCCGCATAGCCAGTGGACCAGGGGGGCCGGACAGCCGTCGCCCAGAACGCCCTGACACCAATCTGCAACATCCAGCCAATACCGTGCCGCATCGCTGTCTCCACAGCGGTGTCGATTTCCTATGGTGCCCGGCCATCTCGCCGGCTGCCCCGATCTGTACTACCAGAGACCTCTGCATGCCCGCTCTACGCCACGCCCCTGTGTCGACGCGTCTTCTTTCCCGTTCCCTGCCGACCGCCCTGCTGCCGCGCCGCCACGCCCTGGCGCTGGCCTGCGCTTCGGCTGCGCTGATGTTGTCCGCTGCCGCCTCGGCGCAGGACGCGCAGTCGGCCAGCGCGACCTCGCTGGACACCATCACCGTTACCGCCGACCACCGCGAGCGCAACCTGCAGGAAGTGCCGGTCTCGGTCGGTGTAGTGCAGGGCGAGAAGATCCGCGACTACACCGCCGGCGGCGACGACACCCTGCTGGCACTGTCGGGCAAGGTGCCCAGCTTCTACGCTGAAACCACCACCGGCCGCATCTTCCCGCGCTTCTACATCCGCGGCCTGGGCAACATCGACTTCTACCTGGGTGCTTCGCAGC
>Ga0196899_1001517_pt1 | contig 11355 bp, 12 predicted proteins | sample VirMetDEL_Sep_01_FD_169095 | JGI IMG/M metagenome (GOLD analysis project Ga0196899, IMG submission 169095) | Aqueous microbial communities from the Delaware River and Bay under freshwater to marine salinity gradient to study organic matter... | ecosystem: Environmental > Aquatic > Marine >... | reverse complement strand
CAATGAAAGTATTTGATAAAGGTGCATCTTACACAAAAGGTTCGAAGAAATCTGCTGTAATGCAAGATGGCCCACACACTGGCGGTAAAGCCAAGATTAGCAAAAGAGATATGCCTAAAGCTAATAGAATGATGAAAACTAAAGGTAATCAAAAAGACGCTATTCAAGATATGATTAACAAAGCAATCAATGGCTAAAAAATTAAAACTATCCAATCCTGGTGATGTGATTGAAAGTAACTTCTATATTGATGAAGCTGCCGATAAATATTACATCGAGGATAAGATTGATGCAAAACCAATTATAGATCGTAATAAGGAATTACAAAAACACGACATCAACAAACATAAAGATTTTAAGTATGTCGCCAGTATTCCTTTAACAGTATTTTATAATATGCAAAAAACAGGGATTATCTCTAAGACAGGCAAAGTTCAAGATCGTGTAGCTTTTGCTCGTTTCTTAAATGATCCAGACAATAAATATTTAAAGGTAACAGATAAGAAAATCTAATGGCATTAACATCATACACAGAACTCAAAACAAGTATTGCTAATTACTTGAATCGATCTGATTTAACTTCGGTTATTCCTGATTTTATTACATTAGCAGAATCTAAGTTAAATCGTATCTTACGTTTACGTGTGATGCAGAAAAGAGTTTCAACAACCACAACAGCTAGTGACGCTTTTATTGATTTGCCTAGTGACTTTTTAGAAATGGTACAATTCTTTGTTGACAGTAATCCTAACGCCATTTTAGATTATGTTAACCCTACAGAAATTGAATTAAACAACCTAAAAGATTCTAGTGGTACACCCCAACAATATACAATTATGGGTAATGAGATTAAATTAAATCCTATTCCTGATAGTACCTATACATTAAAATTATCTTACTTTGGTAAAATACCAGCATTATCTAATTCTAATACCACTAATTATATTCTTTCTAACTACCCACAAGTTTATTTGTATGGTGCTTTGGTGGAAGCTCAACCTTATATCATTAACGATGAACGATTACCTACATGGTTAACATTGTATAATGAAGCTGTACAATTAATAAATAGAGACGATGAGCAAGGCAGATATTCTGGTCGTACTGCTTTTGCTATGAAAACAGACTCAGCAAACCCATAAAGGAGAATAAAAAATGTCAGCAATGTCAGACTACTTAGAGAATAAATTTCTCGATCACTTTACAGGAACTGCTAGTACATCTGCTCCTGCAGCTGTCTATCTAGCCCTGTTTACTAGCAATCCAGCAGACGATGCTTCTGGTACAGAAGTTTCTACCTCTGGAACTGCCTATGTTAGAAAAGCCATTACTTTTGGTTCTGCTTCTAGTGGATCTATTTCTAGTAATGCCGATGTAACTTTCGATCAAGCTACAGGTGGTGGATTCGGTACTGTATCACACTTTGGTATCTTTGATGCTTCTTCAGCTGGTAACTTACTATTTTACGGAGCATTTACTTCATCTAAAACTATTGAAGCGGGAGACGTATTTAAAGTATCATCTGGTGATCTAACCATCACAGCTGCTTAATGCCTTCTGGCCCATTAACATTAGAACAACTAGATAACTTCGGTACGCTTGATAGCTTACCTGTAAGTTTAGATTCTAGTGTATGGACTAGTACAAAAACTGCCTATGATGGCAGTGGTTTTTTTGACTATGGTAATGTAGGAACAAGTATTGATAACCTAGTTCTACTAGGAGATTTAGATAGCCTACCTTACTCTTTAGATTCTGCTAATTATGCTACTACCACTCTTAGAGAGAATGGTGGTAGTATTAGCACTAACGCTACTGTTAATGCGATTGGTGGTCTCTTAATTACCAATGATGCTTCGGTATCAACTTCTGTATCTATAGGCACTGTTGATGTTCTTGTTACAAGACTCAATGATGCTAGTATTTCTACAAGTGCTACGATTGCTGATGTTGATCCTACTGTTATTGAAACAGGTAATCCTTCAGCAGTTATTACAGTATCAACTGTTGCTAATGTCGATTCAACAAGAATACGATTAACAGATTCTTCGGTATCAACTATTGCGACTATAGCTAGTTTTGTTGCTCAAGTAACAAAGTTTGGTGATAGTTCTATTAGTACAGTATCAAATATTGATACTGTGGATAATGTTCGTATTCGACCTGCTACTCCTGATGCTGTATCAACTGCAGTCACCATTGCTGATGTTGATTTACTCGTCACAAGATTCAATGATGCTTCAATTAATGTTGAGGCAACAAGTACTGCTAATGGAGCATTTGAAGTTTCAGCACAACCTGAAGAAATTAGCACAAGTGTATCGACAACCTCTAATCCAAGTGCTATCTTTTCACCTGTGTTAATAACAACAGCACAAGCAACAACAACAAGTATTGCTTCACCGATTGGATTTAATTGGTCTATTATTACATCACCTGAAACAGAAACATGGTCAGAATTAACTTCTGATGTAACAGAAACATGGACTGATGTAACATCAAATAACAACGAAACGTGGGAAGCTGCATAAAGGATAAAAAATGAGTTTTGTAAAATTTGGAGAATTGTTAAAGGACTTACCTGATTATCGTAATCCTGGTTGTTTAGAAGCCAATAATGTTATTCCTTATGGAGATGGTTATAAACCTCTTCCAAGTCTTAATGTTGTTTCTGATGCCTTAGATAATAGAGCACAAGGATTAGCAGTATTACGTTCTACTGACGGAACAATACGAGTTATAGCGGGAGACAGCTCTAAATTATATTTATTAGATGGTTCTTCTTTTAGTGATGTTTCTAAATCTGGTGGATACACAGTATCAAGTTTAGGTCAATGGTCTTTTACCATCTTTGGTAATCGTATTATTGCTTCTGCTATTGGACAAAATATTCAATCTTATGAAATTGGAACATCCACAGAATTTGCTGATTTAGTTTCTTTACAGACAAAGTTTGTTACTACTGTCAGAGACTTTTTAGTGACTGGTTATAATGCGAGTCAATCACAACGAGTTCGTTGGTCTGCCATTAATGATCCTACTGATTTCACTGTATCTCAAACCACTCAATCTGATTTCCAAGATTTAGTCGGAGATCATGGACAACTCCAAATGATTAAAGGTGGAGAGTATCTTGTCGCCTTTATGGAACGAGCTATTTATCGTGGCGATTATGTGGGAACTCCATTAATTTTTCAATTCACAAAAGTAGATTCTAATATAGGCGTATTAAAATCAGGCAGTGTTGTTCAATATGCAAACAGTTATTACTTCTTAGCAGAAGATGGTTTCTATATGTTCAATGGTCGAACATCTGTTCCGATTGGTGCTAATAAAATAAACAAGTTTTTCTTTAATGATTTATCCAATACATACTCGGATAGAATCTCAGGTGCTGTTGATCCTCGTAATCAATTAATTGTTTGGGCTTATCCTTCTCAAAGTTCAAGTGGAGAGTTAAACAAATTAATTATGTATAACTATTTAACCCAACGCTGGTCAACAGGAGAAGTTAATACACAAATCTTAGGACAAGCACAAACACCTGGTTATACATTAGAAGAACTAGATACGATTAGTGCTAGTATTGATGATCTTAACCTATCCTTAGATTCACCCTTTTGGGCAGGATCAAGATTATTCTTATCTGCTTTTGATACTGATAAAAAACTAGCTACCTTTTCGGGTACACCAGGAACTGCTAAATTATTATCTAGTCAAATAGAATTAGAAGGAAGAAGATCAAGTTTAAGAAATGTTCGACCTATTGTAAGTGGGGGAACAACAACAGTTCAAACTTCTTCTATTGATCGACAAGGAGATACAGAGACACTAAAATCTGCTATTAGTCTAACGGATAGTGGTGATGCTCCCATGAGATGTACTGGTCGATATCATAAAGTTCAATTAAATATTACAGGCGACTTTGATGATTGTTTAGGATTTGATGCTGAACTCGTTAATGAAGGTAAACGATGACACAGAACTTTCTTAAAGTACCTACATTTACAGATAATCAAGATGAACAGAATCGATTAACTGCTAATGCTATTAATAATATTTTAGATGGAAAGATTAACTCTACAGGTGAAATAACTTTAACAAACTCTAGTACAACGACTATTCTAACAGATGCAAGAATAGGTGGTAATAGTGTTATTTTATTAATGCCTACAACTAATAATGCTGCTAATGCCCATATTCATTTTACTGATATTGGCAATGGAACAGCGACTATGAATCATGGATCTGGTTCAAGTACAAGAACATTTAAATATGTCATCATTGGGTAGGGTAATAACACAAGTACCTGTAGAAGATTTAGAGTTTATTTGGTCACAAGTTAAACCCCAAATAGAGAAAGCCTTAGACGGATCATACTCTAGTTATGATATACTTGAGTATATAAAGCAAAATAGGATGCAACTATGGATTAGTTGGAATGACGGAATAGAAGCATCTTTTGTTACTGAGGTTTGCGATTATCCTCAACTGAGGGTGATGCGTTGGGTTTTAGCTGGTGGCTCTAATATGGAATCATGGCTAGACCTAGTGACAAGTAAAGTCGAAGATTGGGCCAAAAGAAACAACTGCCAACGATTAGAGATTGTTGGAAGGAAAGGATGGACAAAAGTTTTGAGAGATTATAAACCTCAAGCAGTATATTTTGTAAAGGAACTAAAATGAGTAAAGGATCACAACCAACACAACAAGCAACGACAGTAACAGCAGAACCTTCTGAGTTTACTAGACCATATTACGAAGAAGCTCTACAACAAGCACAACAGTTATATCAGTCAGATGTACCTCAATACTTCCCAGAGGCTACCTATGTGCCTTTTTCTGGTCAAACAGAAGCTGCAATGCGATTACAAGAACAACGTGCTTTAGCTGGTAGTCCATTACTTGGTTCAGCACAACAAGAAATTCAAAACATTTTATCTGGTCAATACTTAGATCCAGCAACTAACCCTTACTTACAACAAACATTCCAAAGAGCTGCGGGTGATGTTCAAAGCCAATTAGGTTCGATGTTTGCCAAAGGTGGCAGATATGGTTCTGGTGCAATGGCAGAAACTGCTGGTCAAAGACTCGGTGATCTTGCTTCACAAATCTATGGTGGTGCATATCAACAAGAAAGAGCAAGACAATTACAAGCTGCTCAATTAGCTCCTCAAATGGCACAACAAGATTATGCTGATATTTCAAGACTAGCACAAGTTGGTCAACAACGTGAAGCAATGCAAGAAGCTGCCCTAGCGGATGCAATGCAAAGATTCCAATTTGAACAACAAAAACCTTACACTAAACTAAGAGAATACTTAGCATCGATTGGTGCTCCAACATCTCAACAAACAGTATCTGCACAACCTATCTATAGAAACTTAGGTGCTAACTTGTTAGGTGGTGCTTTAGGTGGTGCTCAGTTAGCTGGTTTAGTTCCAGGAATTGGCCCAATGGCTGGTGCGATTGGCGGTGGTCTATTAGGAGCATTTGCATAATGGCAAATATATACGAAAAATATGCTGGTTTAATTCCTCAATTAATGCCAGATCCAAAACAACTACAGAGTCTATTATCTCCACAACAAACAAGATTACAAGCTGGTTTACTCGGTGCATCTTCAGGTGTTCTTCCTTTAATGGGAGTAAGAGATAGACCTGTCGGGCTAGGAGAAGTTCTTTTAGCTGCTGGTACTGGTGCTCAAGCGGGATTACAACAAAAAGAACAATCTGACTTAGCTAGAGCCTTACAAGGTTTAGAACTAGGAACTACATTATATGAGGCAACCCAACCACCAGAATTATCTGCTTCTGATATTATGACTTTTTCACTACCAGATGGTAGTACTCAAACATTAACAACACAAGAATTTGCATCTCTTCCAGTAGAAACAAGATCTCAGTTAAAGAAAGTACAAATATCTGGTACTCCTAGTGAAATAGGTGGTCAAAAAATTGAGACAGAAATAATAACTCAATTAAGAGATACTGGAACATTAGTACAAGATATTGATTTATTAACAGATATTTTAAAAGATCCAAAAACTTTAACAGCAGATATCCCAGCTGCAACAGTGACAGCAATTGATAATATTAGAAATACAATAGACCAAACATTAAATTTAACATTTTTGTCAAGTGATGGTAAACAAATTAGTGAAAGTGAGTTTTTAAGAAAAAACAAAGACTTATTAGAAGAAATTGCTGGTCAAAGTGATAAAAAAAGATCTCTATATACAACAATTGCTTATTCTATAGCAAAAGCAAATAACCCAGACGGGAGAATTACTGATGCTGATTTTAGAGCTGCTTTAGATCAAATAAAAGGAATTTCAAATAGTCCTCAAAATATGATCAGTCTTTTAGAAATGTATAGAAAAAGAGCGGAAGATAGAGCACAGTCTAATTTGACTTTCTTTAATAAAATTAATCCAAACGCTGGACTTTCCAATAGTATTTATGATTATGGCATTGATCCTTATGACTATGATCAACAATTAGAACTTGAAGATCCTTTAGGTTATTTAGATTAAATGGATATCAATCAATTTAGGCAAAAATATCCCCAATACGATAAGTTAGATGATCAAACCTTGTCTGACAAGACTTATAATAAGTTTTATTCCGACAAACTATCTAAAGAAGAGTTTGAATATAGATTTTTAGGCCCTACTAAAATAGTTAAACAAGAACCTAAAAGTAAACAGATAGAAATTGACATTAATGCTGCAACACAAGGAGATCCATTAAAGAAATTTGCTTTAAGAAGTACATTAGGTGGAGCTACTCCATTATTAAAATCTGGAAGAGACATACTCTCTAGTACATTACAATTACCTTTTGATATAGCAGGAAAAGAAGATATTGCTAAAAAAATAGACGAAACAATTCCTGAAGTTAAAACTAGCGGAACATTTGAAGATCTAACTTCTACTTTAATTCAATATGGATTACCAGCCACAACTGCTTTTAAAGGTACTCAATTATTATTAAAATCAAAAAAACTAAAAGAAGCAGTTCCTATTCTTAACAAATTAAAAGGCAAACCACAAAAAATTATAGAATATATTAGTGGTTTAACTGGAGCAGCATTAGCAGATTTTGTTGTCACTAACCCTCAAGATGCAGCTACATTAGGAGATTTAGTAGGTGGGCCTACTGACATTCAACAAGCTGATTCTAATATAATGAAAAGAGCTAAAGTAGGTGCTGAAACATTGGTTGCTGGGCCAGTTGCTGATGTTGCTATTAGTAAATTTATTAAACCAGTTGGATCTTTTGTTGGTGGTGTGTTTAAAGAATTTGCAACTCCTTTTTCCAAAACAAAAATGCAAGAGAATGTTGCTACCAATATAGCAAAAGAGGCTGATATATTAAAAATAAAAGACGGGAAATTTGTTGTTAATGAAGAAGCTAGAAATAACTTAATTAATACATTACAACAAAATATTACTAGAGCACAAGAAGTTGGAGTCAAACCAACTACAGGAACTATATCTAAAAACATTGGTTTAATAGGGTTAGAAAAAGGATTAGTTAACAAAGCAGAAACTAACAAATTCTTTTTTGACAGAAGAGTTTCTAATATTAAACAACTTACTCAAGAAAGAGATAAGTTAATACCAAAAGTAGGATCGGGCATATCTTCTCAAGACTTTGTTGAAGCAACATTAAAAGATAAAGATATTAAGGTTAGAGAAGCACAAGATGACCTAACAGAAATTGTTAATGATCTTCAAAATTCTTATCCTTCACAAATAAAGTCACAAGCATCTATTAAATTAGAAAAAGCTGTATCTGAAGAATTAGTAAGAACAACTACTCAAAAAAACGATTTATATAAAGCTATCGATCCTAATTTTGAGTTAACTATTGATCCTAATCTAAAAGTAGAAGTTGGAGACACAACAAAATCATTAAAAGAAGTTATGAAAGACATTACTTCAACAAGAGGTGTTTTAGATGATACTACACCAGATAGGGTTAAATCATTTAGTTTTATTAAAGATTTGCAAAAATATTTAAAAGGCGAAAAAATTCCAAAGAATAAAGTTATTGGTTTTGTGCCGATCCAAAAAGCAATTAGACCAAAGAAACAAAGACCTCTATCTTATGGAGACTTACAAAGTATTAGACCTTACCTATCAGAGGCAATAAGGGGTTCTAGGGCTGATATTCAATTAGGTGGCGAAGTAGCTAATAGATTAACAGAACTAAAAGAAGTAATCGATGGTTTAGTTGAAGAAGTAGCTAAAAGAAATGATGCTTTTGGGCAAAGAGCTAAAAGAGCTTTTGATTTTTATAAGAACACATTTGTTCCTAAATTTAGAACTAGTGTTGGGAATGAGTTTGCTAAAAAATATCAACAAGGTGCTGCTGCTATTCCTGAGAGTCAACTAGCTAGTAAGTTTATTTACACCAAAAAAGGCGGTGCATTAGAGGCTGCCGAAAACTTAAAGAATATAATAGAAGGTTCTGATAATGAGGTTGTTGCTAAGGAAGCTGTTAGAGATTATTTAATAACTGATTTAGCTAACTATATTACAGGAACAAAAGGAGAATTTATTCCTAGTAGAATAGAAAAGTTTAAAGAAAATTATTATGAAATATTAAAAAGATTCCCAGCTATTAAAAAAGAAATAGATACCTATCAGAAAACTTTTGGTAAAAAAGTAGAATCATTAAAAGATTTCCAAAATAAAATGGAAAAAGCAAAAGGTCTTTTATCAGACAAAACTAAACTAAGACAAATGACCACTGCTTCTTTGTTTTTAAATAAAAATCCAGTTCAAACTGTGACTACAATTTTATCATCACCAAATCCAAAAAGATTAATGCAAGAAGCTGTTTCTTATCTAAAAGAAGATAAAACTGGAGAGGCTTTTTTAGGTTTTAGAAAATCTATAGGAGAATATATCAAACAAATCACAACAGGTAAACAACTTCCTGGAGACATTGACGCTTATTATCTAAGCAAAAGTACTATAGATGGATTGTTTCAAAATCAATCAACTAGAGAGGCTTTAGAGGTAATTTATTCCCCTAAAGAAATGAAAATATTAAAAGATGTTAGAGATCAATTAGTATTTTTTGATGCTATCAATGCACAAATTACCACTGGATCTCCTACTAGACCTTTATCAGAGGCTAGTAACAGATTGAGAATAGTCTTAGCTAGTTGGTATGGTATTGTTAAAGGAAGAGGTGTTTTTGCTATTTCTCAATGGTTATCCAGTAGATTAGGATTTAATCCTACTGAAGTTGCAGAACAAATAATGATTGATGCGATGCTAGATCCCGAATTAGCTATCAAAATGTTACAAGAGGATTTGCCTAAAAATGCCGAACCATTAAGCAAATGGTTTAAAACTTATATATTAAACAATGTTCTAGCTGATCTAAGTAGAGAACCAGCAGAATTTTTAGACAAAGCAATTAGTCAACAACAAGAACAACAGTAGATGTTGTATAATAACTTAAAAGGAGAACAATAAAAAAAATGGCTGGAATAAAAGAGTATGATACTACCGCAGGTAACAACTCTACTATCAATTCTATTGATATTAGTGAGGGTTGTGCTCCAAGTGGTATCAACAATGCAATACGCCAGATATTAGCAGATTCTCGTTCCCAATGGAACGATGCTAACTGGTTTGAATATGGAGATGGTGATGGATCGTTCACAATCGCTTATGCGAGTGGTACATCCTTTACTGTTAATGGAATCGATGTTACATCTATCTATCATGCAGGTAGAAGAGTAAGAGCAGTAGGAAGTAGTACAGGTACAATTTATGGTACGATATCTTCTTCTTCTTTCTCGACCAATACAACAGTAAACGTCACATGGGATAGTGGTTCACTATCTAATGAAAGTCTTACCATTTCTCTTTCTATTCTTGATTCCACTAATAGTGGTATTCCAGTCCTTAATCAAACAGTAGATATTAATGGTAATGAGTTAATCTTAGATGCTGATGCTGATAGTTCTATTACTGCTGATACTGACGATCAAATAGATATTAAAGCGGGTGGTACTGATGTTGCTTCTTTCAAAACTGCAAATCTCCTTTTAAATGTAGGTGCTTATAACGCAGAAGCTACCTTAACAGACGGAGCTACTATTTCTTGGGATGCTTCTACAAGCCCTGTTGCTAAAGTAACCCTTGCGGGGAATAGAACTCTAGGTGCTGCCTCTAATGGCCAGGCTGGACAGTTCGTATCTTTACTAGTCATCCAAGATGGCACAGGATCTCGTACCCTTACATGGAACGCAGCTTATGAATTTGCATCAGATACAGCTCCCACACTAACAACAACTGCTAGTCAAGGAGATCTGTTTGTATTTAGATATAATGGAACAAAATGGTTAGAGGTAGGTCGTAACTTGAACCTAGCCTTATCGTAGGAGTAAAATATGTACGCATTAGTAGAAAATAATCAATTTGTTAAGTTACTCAACTCTAACAAAGGAATCACGATTGGTGACAATCAATACCCTAAATCTATCTATAGTTTATGGTCAAACGCAGAAAGGCAAGCTATTGGCATCTACGAGGTATCGGTGGATAACACCAACAAGAAAGATGAAGCATACTATATTAATACGGATATCAGCTATTCTTTTGATGGCAGTTCTGTTATTGGCAGTTATGGTACTGCTACTCCTAAACCTTTAGATGATGTTTTATTCGTAGAAGGTGATGAAATCCCTAGTGACAAACAAGTAGGTGATGTCAAACAATATGGATTAAAAGGATTAGAGATTGCTAAGATTAAAGCACAAGCAGGTGGACTATTAGCACCTACTGATTGGTATGTAGTCAAAGCAACTGAAGTAGCTGATTATTCTGTGCCTTCAGATATTGCAACTTATAGAGCAAATGTAAGAACAAAGTCTAATGAAATGGAAACACAGATTAATGCTTGTACGACTGTTGATGAACTCAAAGCATTATACGAATATACTGAAGATGCCGAAGGTAATATCACCAAACCTTTAGCCGAATTTCCAGAGGAACTCTAAATGGTATTCCCTATTCTAGGTGGGAATAGTGCGGTAGGCGGATATGCTATTGATAATTCCCTCAGATTTAATGATGATGATAGTGCTAGACTTAGTGCAACTCAATTAAGTGGCTCTACAACAACTTGGACATTTAGTTGTTGGTTAAAAAGAAGTGAAATAGGACAACAAAATTCAATATTTACTGTTGGTTCTAGTAGTACAAATGATTTTTTAATGTATTTTTCAGGTACCGCAGATACCATAGATATTATAGTAAGAAATAGTTCTACCATTAATGGTAGATTAAATACAAATGCAGTATTTAGAGATGCTTCTGCTTGGTAT
>Ga0196899_1001506_pt1 | contig 11413 bp, 8 predicted proteins | sample VirMetDEL_Sep_01_FD_169095 | JGI IMG/M metagenome (GOLD analysis project Ga0196899, IMG submission 169095) | Aqueous microbial communities from the Delaware River and Bay under freshwater to marine salinity gradient to study organic matter... | ecosystem: Environmental > Aquatic > Marine >... | reverse complement strand
GTGCCTACATAGATGTATACCAAAACGGTATCTTACTTGTACCATCTGACTACACAGCAACTACAGGTACAACTGTCGTGCTAGATACAGGTGCTACTGTAAGTGATACACTACAGATTGTAGTATATGATGTGTTCTCCGTAGCTGATACAGTAAGTGCTAGTGATGGTGGTTCATTTGGTGGTAACGTAGGAGTAGGTGGTACTCTTAGTGTAACAGGTAATGTAATCAGTCCTATAACTTTAGCAGGTACAACACCAACTCTTACAATAGGTGATGCAGGTGCTGAAGATACAAAGATTGTGTTTGATGGTAATGCTCAAGATTATCATATTGGGTTAGACGATAGTGCTGATACATTGGTGATTGGAAAAGGTTCTGCATTAGGTACAACTACTGCTATGTCTATAGATGCCAATGGTATTATTACTAAGCCATTACAACCTGCTTTTTTAGCTAAAGCTAGTAGTACTCAAACCAATATTGCACTTGGAAGTGGTATAACAATAGAATTTGGCACAGAAGTATTTGACCAAAATGCTGATTATAACAACAGTACCCATACATTTACTGCACCTGTAACTGGTAGGTATTTATTAAATTATGCTTTATACGGTGTAAATTTAGATTCAGCTGCACTCTATTATGAATCATATTTAAGTACGAGTAATAGAAATTATTTCAGTACAATAGACCCTGATTATGGACAAGATAACGCCTACCATACTTTTGTTCTTACGGCACTTGCAGATATGGATGCAAACGACACTGCTGTAGTTAAAGTTTATCAGAACTCTGGAACACAACAAACAGATTTTGGTGATGCTTCCCACTTTTCAGGCTACCTAGTATGTTAAACAAAAGGAACAACAGATGAGTAAAGCAGCAGATTTAGCATTATTGGCAGGTGGAGCAGATACATCCACAGACACAAGTAACACAGGTAACGTAGCACTTGACTTTAGCCAATTCCAAAACTTCATCTTGACATTCACAGGTAATGTAACACTTACCAACCCTACAACAGAAGTGATAGGGCAATCAGGGTTTATCATCTGTATACAAGATGGCACAGGAAGTAGAACACTTTCTCTAGGCACAGATTATGAAACAGCAGGTGCGGCAGGGATAACTCTAAGCACAGCTGCTAATTCAGTTGATATGATACCTTACGTGGTTCAGTCAGCTAGTAACATATTATTAGGCAGAGTACAGAAGGCATTTGCATAGTGGCACTACTTGGTAACTTAACAGGTTCATCTCAATTTTTTAGTGACGAATTGTTTTACAATGGTGTTGCTACACAGTCATTGAGGTTAGATAATAGTGCAAGTTCTCTTTTGACAAGAACACCATCAGCAGGGAATAGAAAAACATGGACTTGGAGTGCTTGGATAAAAAGGGGTGATATTGGCAGAGACCAAGACTTTTTTACAGCAGAGGGGAGTGGTGGTCAATTATATGCAATAATGGTAACAGATGGTGACCAATTACAAATCTATGCTGCTAGTGCTGTTTTGTTACTGTCAAATCAACTTCTAAGAGATACATCAGCTTGGTATCATATAGTTGTTAAAAGTGACACTACACAAGGAACAGCATCAGATAGATTAAAAATATATTTAAATGGTTCAGAAGTAACTTCATTTGCTACAGATAACAGAGGAAGTTATGCACAAAATACAGACTATGGAATAAATTCTAATGTTAAACATAACATTGGTAGCAATCAAGCAGGTGGTAATTTTGGAGATTATTATATTGCTGAAGTTAACTTTGTAGATGGTACTGCTTATGATGCAAGTTATTTTGGAGAAACTAAAAATGGTGTATGGATTCCAAAAAAATATACTGGCTCATATGGAACACAAGGTTTTCGTCTAGAGTTTAAACAAACTGGTGATGGAAGTTCAACAGCATCATCATCAACAATAGGTGCTGATACAAGTGGCAACGGCAATCATTATAAAGATACTAATTTAGATGCTCACGATTCAAATATGCCTGATAGTCCTGAGAATAATTTTTGCACAATGAATGATATTAATGCTTCATCTAATGTTACAATGTCAAATGGAAATTTAACCACAGTCACATCAAGTGCGATTGAAGCAGTAGTGGCAACTTTAGGAGTTTCATCTGGCAAATGGTATTGGGAAGTTCACATTAATGCAAATGCAACGGAATCTTTTCTTGGCATTACTACTCCAAGACATAATAATGATGGTGCTAGTTTTTATGATTCCAATCAACTATTGTTCAGAGACGATAATGGTTCTGTTTATTATTCTACTCTTACATCAAGGTCACTTCCTGCATTTGAGATTAATGATATTGTCAAAATAAAATTAGACCTTGATAATCAAACTATGGAATATAGTATAAATGATGGAAGCTATGTTGGGAGCATTACTTTAACTGATTTTAATAGTCATGTGGCAGGAGAAACGTGGTTGCCTACGACAAAAGTAGGTGCTAGTGGAGGTTCTGGTTCTTTTAATCATACATACAACTTTGGTCAAGACAGTTCTTTTGCAGGAACTAAAACAGCACAAGGCAACACAGATGCAAATGGTATAGGTGACTTCTACTATGCACCCCCATCAGGCTTTCTAGCATTATGCACATCTAACCTACCAGAACCAACCATAAGTCCTAATGCTGATACACAAGCTGATGATTATTTTAATACAGTTCTTTGGACTGGTAATGGAGCAGACGATAGGAGTATATCTGGAGTTGGTTTTCAACCAGATTTTGTATGGCTAAAACAAAGAAATGGCACAAATTATCATACAATAGTTGATTCTAGTAGAGGTGCAACTAAACGTCTTTTTACCAATGCTACTGAAGCTGAATCAACTGATGCTGATAGTTTACAAGCCTTTGAAAGTGATGGATTTCAAGTAGGAACAACTGGAAGTATGAATGGAAATACTAATACTTTTGTTGCTTGGAATTGGAAAGCAAATGGTGGTACAACCTCAAGCAATACAGATGGTTCTATAACAAGTACAGTACAAGCAAACACAGATGCAGGGTTTAGCATTGTTACGTTTACTGGAAATAATACAAATGATGCTACTATAGGACACGGATTAGGTACTACTCCTGCTATGATTATTACTAAAAATAGAGATGATTCTGTTCATTGGCGAGTATGGCATAAAGATTTGCAGTCAACTTATACATTTTACTTATCATCAAACCTTTATTCATTTGCTCCATCTGCTCACTCAAATGGATATATAAAAACAGTTGGTAGCAGTACTTATTCTACTTATCAAGCAAATGTGGATTCTAATGGGGTCAATGGTGCTAGTGATGCAATGGTTGCCTATTGTTTCGCAGAGGTAGAGGGTTACTCAAAGTTTGGCAGTTATACTGGAAATGGCTCTACAGATGGTACGTTTGTTCATTTAGGATTTAGACCTGCTTTCTTAATGTATAAAAGGACAGATTCAACTGGAAATTGGTTAATAGATGATAACAAGACACAAACTTTTAATCCAGACAGTAATTATTTGTTGGCTGATTCGTCAGATGCAGAGGGTGACACAACTACAAATACGGCAGGTCATGTTTTTGATATGTTGTCAAATGGATTTAAAATGAGAAACACAAACTCTGCAAGAAACGCAAATGGTGGCACATTCATCTATATGGCATTTGCCGAAGCACCATTCAAGTATGCAAACGCAAGATAGGAGATAGAGATGGTTTGGAAATATGGAGACGTACAACTTAAAGCAGGTAAGAGTTGGACAGACAAAGATGGAACAAAGCATCCTAACAACTGGATGATATGGGATGATTACTACAAGACTACTATGGGTCTTGTGTGGGAAGATGACCCTGCTCCTGTAGATACAAGATTCTATTGGTCAGAAGGTAATGCAAAAGACTTAGCTGAACTCAAGACTACGTGGAAGGCTAACATGAAGACATCTGCTAATAGCATCTTAGCTAGTACAGATTGGTATGTAACACGTAAGGCAGAACTAGGGACAGCAATACCTGATTCTGTGAGTACATATCGTGCATCAGTTAAGACTGCTGTAGAGACAATGGAAACAGCAATAGACAAGGCTTCAGACTTAGATGCTTTCATGGCATTGTTTGAAGGCGAGGATGGTGGCAATCCTGTAATGAACAACTTTCCTGAAAGTATATAGATGAAAATGAGTATGCAACCTGAACTAAAAGTACAACTAGAATTAGATGCCCACGAGAAAGAATGTGCTATCAGGTATCAGATGGTCAATGACAAGTTAGAAGGCTTAGACAAAAGAATGTGGCGAATAGAAGCTATGTCTATGGTGGGAACTTTAGGTGTGGTAGCTTTAGTAGTCGCAATAGTAATGAAGTAAGGATTAGAGTATGCAAACATTAAATCAATTACCTGAAGAAGGACAAAATGCAATAGCTAGAAGTCTAGGGTATAAAGGAAAGAAAGAAGGTTTTCCTGCATATCTTATGTCTAATCCTTCTGTTGCACAAGAATACACAGCCTTAGAAAATGCTTTTCAAAAACATCAAGAATTTACACAAATGAATAAAAAACCTCAGATGGCTGAAGGTGGCTATATGATGGATAGATTTGCACAGAATCAACAGCAGGATATGGTTGGCGGATATACACCACCACCTAAACAATCGTTTGCTGAAGGGGGTACTGCTATGCAGACACTACCCACACAACCTGTGCCTACTCAAACATTTCAAGAAAACTCAACCATAGGTGATGTGTCTGCTCAAATGATGGCTACACCCGGATTACCTGTGGGAGCACAAGTGCAACCTGTAGGCATTGTACCTACTGCTCAACAAGATATAGGAGCAGGTGTAGGTCAAGTATCAGGGCAAGTTGCCTTACCAACAGCACAGGCTGCAACAGCTACATCTACACAACCAACTGTACAAGATGCAAATGTTATGACAGCAGAAAAAGCATCAGGTGTTGTTAATACAGCTTTGCAACAAACACAAGCAGCTCAAGGTACATTAGGTACTAATGCTCAAGTGACTGCACAACAACAGGTAGCTAGTTCTGTATCAGAATTAAATGCGGCACAAGGTGTTGCATCACAGATGAGTAATCCTGTACAAAGACAAGTACAATCAGGTGAATTAGTTACACCTGTAGCTAACGCACAGACAGCATCTACATATGCAGAACAGATACAAGCTGCCACTGCTACTCCAACAGACCAAGCTACAGTACAAGGACAACTCGCAGGTTTAACTGCTAACTTTGATGCAAGCAACCCACCTGCATGGGCAGCAGGTTCGTTACGTGCTGTGCAAGCTCAGATGGCACAAAGAGGATTAGGTGCATCTTCAATGGCAGGACAAGCCATGATACAAGGTGCATTAGAATCAGCATTACCTATTGCACAAGCTGATGCACAAGTACAAGCTTCCTTTGAATCTGCTAACTTATCTAATAGACAACAAAGAGCTATGTTAGCTGCTCAACAACGTGCTACATTTATAGGTCAAGAGTTTGACCAAGGGTTTCAGGCAAGGGTACAAAATGCCGCTAAGATTGGTGACATAGCTAATATGAACTTTACAGCAGAGCAAAACATTGCTTTAGAGAACTCTCGTGCTGCTAACACTATGAATTTAAATAATTTATCAAATAAACAAGCTATGACTATGGCTGAAGCATCTGCACTAGCTAACATGGATATGTCTAACTTGAATAACAGACAACAATCTGCTGTACAAAATGCACAGTCTTTTTTGCAAATGGATATGGCTAATTTATCTAATACACAACAAGCTAACATGTTTAATGCACAGCAAAGAATACAATCTTTATTTACAGACCAAGCTTCTGAAAATGCTGCTAGACAATTTAATGCTACATCACAGAATCAAGTAGACCAATTCTTTTCACAGTTAGGTCAACAGGCTAATCAGTTTAATGCTACACAAGTTAATGCACAAGAACAGTTTAATGCAGGGCAGACTAATACTATTGAAAGATTTAATGCAGAGTTAAACAATCAACGTGACCAATTTAATGCACAAAATCAAACTGTAATAGCACAGAGTAATGCTAATTGGAGAAGACAAATAGCTACAGCAGATACTGCTACTACTAATCGTTCTAATGAATTAAATGCTCAAAACCTTTTAGGTATAAGTAATCAGGCTTATAACAACTTATGGCAGTACTATGGTGACACTATGGAATGGGCATGGACTTCAGCAGAGAATGAAAGAAGTCGTGTTATTGAATTAGCTAAATCACAGTTAGCTGCGGACAGTGCTGCGGATATACAAAACTTAAAGAATGATTACAATTCATCTACAGGATTTGGTAAACTAATTGGTACATTCTTGACAGCAGGTAAAAGTTCTGTAGCAGGTTCATTAATGGGAGGATTGTTTTAATGATAAATAGAGTTAATCCAGCATATATTGCATACAATAATCTACCTCAAGTTACAGCTAAAACTAAAGGTAGACCAAAGACAACAGGCTTATTACAACGTGATATGTCTAAATCAAACCAACCCACAAACATGGATGCTTCCTATAGAATGGCTAAACTAGTCAATAAAATAAAAGGAATGAGAGAAGGAATAAATAATGGCACTACTACCACAAGCTGATATACCTGAATTACCTATTGATGGTCCTATTCCCGGGCAAAGTTTAACTGCTCCATTAGGCGATAGACCGTGGCAAAATCCAGCACAATATGGCAGTGCAGAAGAAGCCTTAGAATATTATATACCACGTATTATGGAATCAGACTTTACTGACCAACTACTAGATGTAATAGAAATGGGTATACCTTTAACAACAATAGCAAACTCATTACAACTTGCTTCTGTTATGGAAGGTAAGCATAGTATTGATGTAGGTATATTAATTATGCCTGTAATAATAGAATTGTTAGAATTAATTGCAACTAATGCAAAAGTAGATTATAATAAAGGTACAGAGTTAAAAGATACAGGTGATATATCAGAAGTTAAAATGAGTAAGATTATTAATCGTATGAAATCAAAAGATGATGACGATATGGAAATGCCTGTAAAAGAATCACAAGAAGACGAAGAGATGGAAGAAGATATGCCAACAGGCTTGATGGCGAGGAGAAAATAATGGCTTTTAATTTTGGTGCGTTTGTAGGTGGCTTATCAGAGAGTGTTGCTGAAGGCATAGAAAGTAATGAGAAACGTGTAAATCTTCTTGTTGACAAGGCATGGGATACGCATACCCAAAGATATTGGAAGAAAAGAGATAAAGAAGAAAACAAAGCTGAATTAGTAGAAGGTGCTATTAAGAAACTTGCTCAGTTAACAGATGGTAATGTTGACCATGCTGCAGCTTTGTACAATAAAATTGGTAATGTGGATGATGCAAACATGTTTGCAACTAATGGACTACAGTTAAAAGGGTTAGGTCAAGATTTATCAGGATATATTGGTTCTATGCCTGACACTTTTGAAGGTTCTAATTTTACTGTAGAAGATTATGCTAAATCCTATATGAAACCTATCAAGTTTGAAACAGATTTAGGTGCAGGTGCACAAGATGGTGTATCAGAGGGATTAAAAACTAGAGCAGAACAAATGGCAGGATTAGGTATACCTAGTACATTAGACCCAACTAAGGTAACTTTTGCTAATTTAACTGATGCTAATATAAATTCATTAACTATGCCTAAAAATATAGAAGCTACAAGAAATATATTAACTCAAAATGCATTAAAAGCAGAACAAGCAGGTGATGATGAAGCATTTAAAAAAGCAACAGAAGGTCTTCAAGCATTAAATAATATTAAAGAAATAGGTGAAGGTGGTGATGCAGAACTAACTAGAATTAAAAGTTATAGGACAGATATGCAAACCTTTTTAGCAAAACAATTATCTACTCAAAGAACAGAATTAGAAGGTAGTGGTATTGTGAGTTTTAACAGTGCTGGTGGTGTTGATAAAATATTAAAACCAAAGGAATATAAATCTTTTAGACTAAACCAATTAAATAAGTACAAACAAACTTATGTAACTAGATTAAAAGGCACTAAGTTATCTAACTTTAATGAAGCATATAATTTAGTTATTGGAGGAGATGCTGTTAAAACAGCTTTAGAAGATACCGACAAAAATAAAAATAATTTAAAACCTAAAGTAGAAGTTCCTATAAAGAAAGTAGTACCTGACAACATTATTAAACAAAAAGTACAAGAGATGGGCGGAGCTAAAGTTATAGAAAATTTAGTTGCTACAGGTGCATACACTCAGGCTGAAGCAGAAGCAAAAGTTAACAGTATAGCAGGAAGCACAGGATATGGTACTTATGGAATATCTGGAACAGGTATGAATCTTCCAAAGGATAAGTAATGAAAGAAAATATAAATGACTTTACTCAGTTTCTAGTTCCTGAAGAAACGACTGAAGTACAGCCTGTAGTTGAAAATGAAAATGATTTTACACAATTTCTAGTTTCTCCTGAAACTACCACATCTCCTATTACACCCCCTAAAAAGAATACTTATGAGGGCATCAAGTCTGATGCAAACATGAGAGCTAGAGCAGTGCGTTTTGCTAAGAATCATCTAGGACATGAGAACATAGATGAAGACGAAGCTGTAGACGAATTTATAGAACACTTTAGACAATTTAATGTAAATGAAGTTTTTGCAGGTATGGATTATAACTACGTGAGTGGTTTAGCAACAGATGCAAAAGCAGGTAATGCTAAGAAACAACAAGAGCTAGACGATTATCGTAACTTATATTCTGCTTATGAGCAGATGCCTTCTTTTTTTGAAGAAGGTGGTAGCGATACTATGACTGCATTAGGTGATTATTTTGTAGGTACAGCACTTGCACCATCTACTTATCTATCTTTATTAATACCAGCAGGAGGTAAAGTTGCAGGTCAGGCAGCCGTAGCGACATCTAAATTAGGCATTGGTAAATTACTATCTACTATGGCAACTAATCCGCTTAAATCTGCTGCCGTAATTGAAGGCACAGGTGGAGCATTACAAGATATAGCTGCTCAAGGTACTATGATGGAAGCAGGGTTTCAAGATGACTATAGTTTTGGTCAAACAGCTTTAGCTACTGCTGTATCATCTGTTGCTAGTGTAGGTGTGCCACTTGTAATGGGTAGAAAAGAAATAGTAAAAAGGATTGAACAAAATACAGGTGACTTGGTTAAGGAAAGTGAAGATGCTATAGCTAAAAGAACAATGCAAGCTAGTGTAAACGCAGACAATATGCTAGATAAAAATAAAGTTCTTGGGCAGTCTGTAACAGATGCATTAAACTCATTGAACAAGGAATCTGTAGAAGCAGGTAAAGCAAAGCTAGGAGAGATGGCAACAAAGGAAGAGTTAGATGCTTCTGTACGTTTAGCTGTAAAACCAGAAAAATTCAAACAGGTAGCAGGTGCTTTGACAGAACTACTAGGTGAAGTTGATGGGTTATTACCCGGGGAAAGAATTACTGAAGCACTAGCTAGGGTCACTAGACAAATAGGTAAAGGTAATGTTAAAGGAGCAACTAAAGCCACTACAAAAATAGAAGAGCAATTCGGAACATTAATGAAGAAGTATGATATTACCTACGATGATTTAGGTGATATTTTTATGGCAGACTTATCTGATGCTGGTAGAATTTTACAAGCAGCAGGACAGTCTAAAAAAGCTTTTTTGGCTAGTATGCGTGGCTTTAATCACGCATTAAATGATGTAGCTTCTTTTGACGTTTTTGGTTTTAGTAAAGAAATGAAAGATATGTCTGCTAAATTATCAAAAGCTGTTGATGAGGGAGATGTAAGAAAGTATTTAGAAACTTCAGGAGAAGAGTTAAGTGGATTGAGAAAAGCTGATGCTGCTCGATTAGCTTTTATGACATCACAAACTGCTACCACTTTTAGAAACGTAGCATCTGGTTATTCACGTGTTGGTATGGATATACTTACACAAAGTTTAGACAATGCTTTAGCTAAAGTAACAGGCACTGCAAAACTAGGTCCTAATTCTGATGTGTGGTCTATAGCATATGGATTAACAAATAAAAAAGAAGCAGCTTTAGTAGAACAAATATTTGAAAAAGGCTTTCAAGATAAAGCAGGTCGTATGTTTAAACAACTAGCAGACATTGCTGATGCGACAGGTGCTAGAGGTGGTAATCATAAAGTAGGCAGATTAGAAAAAGCGTCAAGACAACTAAATGCATTAAACACTATATCAGATAACATGTTTAAAAGAGCAGCTTTTGTTGGCAATCTTAAACGTGAATTAAATACTATGTACACACAAGCTATGAAAGACCCAGCTGCTTATAAAAAAATTAGTGGTAAAGACATAAATGAATCAGATTTTGATTTAATTAAAATAATAAAGAATGGTAGATTCAATGATACTTTTGCATCTAAACAAGGTAGAGAAGCATTAGATAGAATTGTAGAGGACACATTGTACTTTACCTATCAGAAAACTCCAGATAGTGCTTTAGCTAGAAGTATTATATCTGGTATACATTCTGCTCCTTTTGTTGGAACAGCATTAGCTCCCTTCCCACGTTTTATGATGAACGCAATGAGATATACGTATGAGTATTCTCCTGTATTTTTAATGACGAATAAACAAGCTAGAGGAGAAATACTTAATGTGGGTAAATCCATAATAGGTATGCAGAAGGATGAATTGATAACTTCTTACAACAATGCTGCAAAAGGTTTAGTAGGAACAGGTATGTTTGCAGGAGCAACTGCATTTAGAATGTCAGAACATGCAGGTGAAAATTGGTACGAAGGCAGAACACCGTCTGGTAAGACTTATGATTTACGACCTTTCTTTCCTGCAGCACCTTTTTTATTCTTTGGCGATATAGCTGCTAGGCTTATGAAAGATGAACCTGTATTTAAAAACAGAGATACTTTTACGTCTGCTATACAAGCATTGACAGGAGCACAATTCAAAGCAGGTTTAGGTGTATATGCTTTAGAAAAAGCCTTTGATGATTTGACAAATAATGATTTAGATATATCTGATAAATTTGAAGTTATGGGTGCAGAATACTTTGGTAATTTATTTAGTACCTTTACCATACCTATAACATCTGCTCAAGACTTATATAATACTTTTTTAGCACCTGATAGTGAAAGAGTAGTTAAAGATATGAATAAAAAAGATGCGTTTAGTCTTCTTGTGAATAGAAGTTTACAACGTATTCCTGCTAATAATGCCATAGAAAAAAACTTAGAAAAGTTAATAGGTAACAGCACAGGTTATAAAGCACCCAAGGATAGAAAATCTTCTACTAAAGAAGGATTGATGAGAAGGGTTGCTCCAATTACAAGACAGACAGCAGGTTTATTATTAAATGAAAAGAAAAATAAATTTGAATCAGAAATGGATAGATTAAAAATACGT
>Ga0196899_1001503_pt1 | contig 11420 bp, 10 predicted proteins | sample VirMetDEL_Sep_01_FD_169095 | JGI IMG/M metagenome (GOLD analysis project Ga0196899, IMG submission 169095) | Aqueous microbial communities from the Delaware River and Bay under freshwater to marine salinity gradient to study organic matter... | ecosystem: Environmental > Aquatic > Marine >... | reverse complement strand
ACTAGACATAATATATTATCCTTTGTTGTGGGTTAGTTGTGTTTAAGAAAGTTATAAGGATAGCTAATAGGTGTCAAGCAACAGGTTCAGTTATTAGAATGTCACCAAACTCTGTTGTTAAGCTATCTCCATCTTCTGCAAGGATATGAGTAACAGTAGGTACATTTCCACCTAGCTCAATGATCTTCCAATCTGTTCCGTCGTCAATCGCCAGACAAGGACCACCGTTACCGTCACCATCAGTTACATAGATAACACGACCTGATGTACCGTTGGTTGGTAGGGCAGACGATAGATACGATCCGAATTGTATAGATTGTGATACAGACAGATCACCGCTTATCAAACCTCCTGACTTATCAAACTTATTATTAAGCTTGGCTTTAACCTTCTGTCCTAATTGTGTAAGTAAGCTACTCATATCGAGTCGATGTTATATTAGGGTGTAGTTAAGCCGTCAAGGAAATCCTGGTAATCACCTACTTCTTCTTCACGAGCGTCTAGGAAGTAAGGCAGATCGTTCCAAGCAGTCGTCCCGTCACCTATCTTAATTCTGTTGCGAGCAGAGTCTATCTCGATGCCTATCTCTCCCTCTAAAAGTACAGGGTTGGCAGATGCCCAGTTACTAGCGGAATCGTTTCTAAGTTGTATTCTTTTACTAAAAGTAGCCATTTGTTATGCTCCTCCTCCATTGTAAACATCTAAATTATCACTAGCTGTAGCACCTAAACCATCAATCTGTGGATCAGTCAAAGCAGCGTCTCCACCATTAACACCGATGATGTCAGGGTCTGATGTAATAGAATCTGTAAGAACTTGTGCTGCTTGTGTAGCTTCTAACGCTTCAGTAACACTAGCACTAGATACAGCAGCAAGCGTCCGGCTTTGAAAAGTAAGCGGATGTATACGGGGTGGTTTAGGTCGCCTTAGCATGCTTACCACTTCTTACAAGACCAGTAACCTGCTGAGAGCTTTGACTTCTTTTGGTCACACTTATGTCTTGCTCTGAAGGAACGACGACGGGCTGGATCACTTTTCTTAATAGTCATCTTAGCGTCACCGAATCTTATAATACGATGCTTACTGCCTTCCTTTGCACAGACAACAAACTTCTTCTTACCGTACCCCGGTTCGCCTTTGCGTATTCGTCTAGGTTTGTTAATAGCTAAACCACGACGCTTACAGCCTGTCATAGCTTTTTTCTTTTTCTCAGCCATTCTTCTTTTTCTTCTTAATAGCTAACTTATATCTTTTATACGGCATCTTACTTAGGGAATCCTTTTTGCATGTTAGAGTAGGCTTGAGGACTAATTGTAGACTTCTTCTTGCTACGGCTAATACCTAAACGCTTACGCTTATTCATGTTCTCGTATAGTCCTGGTCTTTTACTTTTTCTTTTCATCTCTTTACTAATACCTCCATCATACGATCTAGTTTGTTGTGAACTTCTTTAATTGCTTCCTCTACTTTAGCTATGCGTGCTTCAACAGCTATATCTCTTTCCCGTTGAGCAGCTAACTCTACCTCTATCTTAGTCATCCGTTTATCACCCAGGTCTAAGCGTTCGATCATGCGTTTAATAATCCAACCGATAACTCCAAGGGCAATAGCTAGAGCGGTATTTAAAAGACCAGATAGAGATTCGATCATCCTGTTACAACTACTTTAATTTCTTGAGTATTCCAGTTAATCGTAGTTGCAGAACCTCCGCTTGCCCACCTAGATAAACCAGCATTTCCTAGCTGTATTTGCACTGAGTTAGTAGCTATATCCTGAACTTGTGCTCCGAAATTATTTGAAGCTGATGCGTGGCTATCAATTCTGATTGAATTACCACCACCAATATCCCTAGCATAAACAGCACAAGTATAATCAGCTGTTCCTAAGTTATGGGTGTAGGTTAAAGTGGCTCCATTTGCAACAGAGTTACCTAAAGTTGTAACCCATCCTGAGGAAGCCTTAGAGATACCACCAAAAGTTTTAATAGCACCGTTAGGATCTCTATATTTTAAATCACCCGAATCTACATATAAAAACCCTCCACCTGTTGGATTAGTAGTAGGAACAGCTGTGCTATTTTTAATAAAGATTTCTGTTGGTTTAACAGTAACAATTTCGGATAAAGGACTCCCGGCACTACCTGCACACAAACCTAAAGAATTAACACCTTCAACTCTAGCTCTGGATTGATGTACGGATGCCATTGGTGTTCTATCGTCACTTACCAACCTTAAATCATAATCATCCGAGGATGGGTTTTTTATATCAATATACGCTAAATTACCAGCAGCTCCTCCTACTTCAATAAAAGCTTGTGTGCTACCAGTAACTGTTAACGAAGAACCTCCTGATGCATTACTAAGTGCTAAATTATCAAAAGCTGTTTTAGCAGGTGTAACAGCACCGTTAGCAATCGTCAGAGCACCATCACCCGTAACATCTCCGGTGTGTGTAGCGTTAGATACCTTCGCTGTATTTGCTGCAACTGCTGTATTTGCTGCAACTGCTGTATCAAAGTCTGTAATGTTAGTAGCTGTGTGTGTATGAGAAGAAGCAGCAAAAGCACTAGCTTGTTGTCCGTCTAACAAATCCGCATCCAATCCGCTACCTGTTCCGTCAACAGTCTTAACTGCTGTTAGTATTTCAGACGCAGTTTGATCTGCTGTAGCACCAGCCTCAATACCGTTTAGCTTTGCCTTATCAGCACCAGTCATCACACCAGCTAAACTAGTAGAAGCACCTGCAACTGTAGTATTATTACCTGTAGATGAAGTGATTTCTACAGAAGTAGAACTTGGCGTATTACCTAAATCTGTATTGCCAGCAGCTCCTGCAAGCTCACTATGTTTTGCTAATCTTACACCACCAGCTGTAGAACCATCGTGTACACGCAGTGTATCTAAATCAGTATCTACTGTTACTTCTCCTTCAGCTCCTGTGAAAGAGTTGTGCTCGGTTGTTGTCCCTCTTCTTAGTTGTACGGATATATTTGGCATAATAATTATTTGGTTATGAAAGTGATCCTAAGTCTATTGATGTTGATAATTTATCGGCAGTAACAGCAGCGTCAGCAATCTTAGCTGTAGTGACAGAGTTGCTACCAAGTTTATCGGCAGTAACAGCAGCGTTAGCAATCTTAGCTGTAGTAACAGCACTATCAGTAATCTTATCTGTAGTAACAGCACTATCAGCTAACTGTGTAGTATCAACTCCACTGCTTGCAATATTTAAAGTTACATCACCAGCAACGCCTCCACCGCTTAACCCAGTACCAGCATTAACCGCAGTTATGTCTCCAGGTGCTCCACTAACAAGACTCCCGCCAGCATTAATCCCATCATGGACATAAATCTTCTTGTCATCTGTTGTATAGATTAACTCTCCTGCGATACCAGTAAACGCAGCGTTCTCTGCACTGGTTCCTCTTCTTATTTGTACTGCAATGCTCATATTTTTCCGTATGTGTAGGAAGCTGTTACTACGGTGTCTGCTACAAACCCCCAATCATATTCAGTGGGTAAGTCGGTCTTCGGACGGAATCCCCGTTCTATAACCAATATCTCTGAATTGTTTGGAGGTGGTGTCGTAAACTGTATCTCATCTGACCCTCCGAGTATTAAGTAGTCGTCTGGGTCTTGTACAGCTCCATCAATCGAGACTAACATAGCAGTTGATACAACTCCGTTCGTGTTAAAAGTTAAAGAGAAATCTGTGTTAGTACCGTTACCTGTAAACTTACTAAAATTTGGAGCAACACTTAAATCAACTTCTGAAACCAATTTATCAACATAAGTTTTAGTAGCTGCGTCTGTACTCGCACTTGGTGATCCTAAACCTGTGACTTTTTTGGTAGCCATATTAAGGTTACCGCTCATCGTATCACCGCTCCTAGATACCTTTGAGTTAGTCAGGGCGAGGTCACCAGCTGCACGATTACTTGCTTCAGTTGCAACAACACCATCTACATAAGTCTTATTGGTAAGATCATTAGCGTTAGTAGGAGCAGAAGGTTGTACGACCTTAGCTGGGCTAGTCATGGTCAAATTACCAGACATACTATCACCAGCTTTATTCACTTTTAACGCATCGCCAGCTATACGAGCAGCAGCTTCAGTAGCAACCTCATCGTCTACATACTTCTTATTAGCAGCGTGGTTATCGGAGGTCGGAGCAACAAGTCCTTGTACACTGTTAACACCAGTGATGTTATTGTTGGACATAGCCAGACTACCCGTCATTGTGTCACCTGCTACATCTACATACCGATTGTCCGCATAGCCTTTAGTAACAGCATCTTGTGGGTCTTCAGGATCAGCTAGATTAACAATCCGTACACCGTCTGCATCGTAATTACCGTCTGAGTTTTTAACTAAAGTATTTTTACCGCTACCTTCTTCAATCTCTTCGTTTAAGAATAAGTTGTGTAAGTAAGCTAAATCTAAATCTCTCTCTGGTAGTACTGTACCGTTCTTAAAGTCAACAAGCAGGGTGGATGAGTCACTGTCTCTTCTGATTCGTATGCGAGCACCTGATTCTGGAGCTGTATCAAAAGTGATTGTACCTGCTGATGCGTCTATCGTATAGTCCGCAGGATCAACTACTTCAAACTTTCCTCCTGTTGTTGTGGAATCATCTACTCCGACTATGATATGGTCTTGTTGTCGTCCGGATAGAACTGCGAAAGTATAGGCAAAGGATGTTTCGTTCCCGTCGCCAGTGTAGTCTACATAGGTGTTTGCCATGATAATATATTATTAACTATTGAGTTAGGAGTTCAAGCACTTAGTCACTTGGTTGCATTTGAGGGTTGCTTTCTAGTAATTCGTCCAAGTCTTCTTTTTTAAGAACTTCATCGAAAGATATAGGTCTACCTGTTAAAACAGATCGTTCTTTAGCTTCGTCTAATACCTGCCTTAATGTTTTGTTTGGACCATATTTGTTGTATTTTGCTGTGCCTTCCTCGTTTTCATCTTCACTAACAAACTCATCCAACCATATAGTACCTTCTGTATTTCCTTTGTTTTTTAAAATATTACGAGCTGTTTTTTTGTATGCGTCATTAAATATTTTGTTTAAGTCTTGCAGAGCTGGATTGGAAACGGAAGTTTCATCTATAGTGCCAGTTCGACCCTCGGAGCCTTTTTCATATTTTTTCTTCCATTTACTATCTCTAATTTTATTTAAAACCTTTTGATCTAAATCACTCTTTTTAAGTTCTTGATAAAACCTGTAGTGCAAAGTTGTTCCTTTATTATCTTTAAACTTATACATATCAAGACTGTTAATAGTAGGCATATTTTTAGGAGGCTTTACTAATTCCCCATATACATCTTTTTTGTATATAATATCAAACTCATTCAAACCTTCATCTCTAACTGGAGCCATTCTTAAAAAAGTATTTAACGGAGTCTTAGTAGATACTTCATCGTGACCAAAATGATCTGTCTTTTTATTTCCAGTAGGATTATGCCCAAACGTATTGTATATAGTTCTATCCATAAAAGAACCACCTCTAAGTTCTTCTAAGTTTCCATCTTCAAAATAAAGCTTTAAAACTTTTCTTATTTGAGATGTAGGTATAAATATAAAAGAAGACAACCAATCAGCTAAGACTGAATACATCTGGTCATCATCTCCGCTACCTAGCTTTTCTATAGATTTAATACCACCAGCTACAGGCACTTCTTTAAATAGCTCTTTGGTAGAATTTATAACTAAATTTAAAATAGATTGTTCTTTATTTAAAAGAGGAACCCCTTCGTCGTCAGTATACTCCCTCATTTCGGTGTACATAGCAATGTCAGCACCTATAGCAAAACCTATAGATAATGGAAAAAATTCTTTGTACGACCAACCCTCAATGGTGTTTGCTTTGTTTTTAGGGTTAGCCTTTTCAAATTGCTTTTTCTGTTCTGGCGTCATCCAGGCTAAAGTTCCTACAGCTATACCAGCGGCTCCAGCCCCCATACCAGAAGCTATCATACCGCCCCCTACTAAAGCATCTGTTATAGCATCTCTATGATAGGCAACTCGTCTTCCTTTTAAATCCTTTAATTTCTGCTCTAACTGTTCTTTACTTTTTTGCAACTCAAGTCTCTCAGACATGGTAGTTTCTTCATTTCCTATTTGATTGTCTTTATTTGCAATATCTCTTTCTACCTTTTTAATTTTTGAGTTATAAGGATTAAGCACACGGGCTTGTGTGGCAGGTATTATCGGAACCCCAACCCTTATAGACCTACCAGCACCTCTAGCTACTACGGTTAATATAGGAGTTAATAAGTGTATGAGGGCGTCAGCCATTTGACTTTCTTTATCTCCCCTCAATTCCCTAACGAACTTGAGTATTTTATCAGCGATAGGCGTAGCTATCTCGCTAGTATCTAAGTTTGCTACATTAGAATCCATTAACAATTCTTTATTAATAGTGTCTGTAGCTGTGGCATTAACGCCTTCTTGGCTTAAAATTTCAAGACCCTGATCTGTTGTCCATTTTCTTTTGTAAATCTCCGCTGCTAATTCAGCTGCTTTTTTGGGGTCATTAGGCATAGCTTTGTAAGCATCTTTAAACGCTTCAGACATTAACTCAGCTCTTAATAACTGTCTTTTAAAAAGCTCATCAATAGGCATTATACCACGCAAAGGTAGTTTCATAAATTCATTTACCATTTTACCTATAGGCATTCTAGCAAATATATGTTGAACTCCTTTTATTTCTTCACCTCTTAATCTTTTTCTTCTAGCCTGATCTTCGGCTGCTTGTAATAATTTAACAGGATCACCAAAAGAAATGTCACCAGTTAATCTGTTCAAACCAGTAGCTCCAGTAGCTCCCTCTAAATTTTTAGCAGTCAACGCTACAGCTCTGCCCGTACCTTTCCAGTTCTTCAATCCTTCCTTTAGTCCGAAAAAATTAGCTTTAAAAGTTAGAGCTGCTTCTTTAGCCCGTCTAGATTGAGAACCTCTAAACTCTTGACTGCTCATTAAATCGGCCATAGGTTCCGCAAGTAGTTTAGCGAATTGTTTAAAAGAACTAGAAATACCACCTAAAGCACTAGCTACAACAGAACTGGTTTGATGAATCATTCCCAATACACGGTTGTCCGCCCATTGTCTAATAAATCTAGCTACTTTAGTTTCTACATCTCGTTGAGCTGCAAGTGTTGCTTGTCTTTTAGTTGCTTCGTAAATACGCTCTATTCTAAAACTATCTACAGTTGCGTCTATATCTTTAAGGAAAGCCCGCATTCTACTGTCAGACTCTCTTATCTTACGCCTCAACTCATCGTTACTAGATATTTCTTTTGGGCCAGTTGGTTTAGGTTCTAAGTGTGCTCGTATCTCTGATACAATACCCTTCCCCTCCATCTCGGCTTGTCTAGCTAACTGCTCTCTTAATTCTTTTTTCTTTAATGCTTCAGCTTCCAGCTTATCGTAAAACTTTATTTTTTTATTAGTCTCTAACAATACCGGATCAGTTTCTTCTAAATTTCTACCTTCTCTTTCAGCTGCTCTTCTATCTAAATCATCATCATCCGCGAAACGAGCTCTTCTAGCTTCTAAACGTTTTTGTGCTACAGCCCTTCTCTTCCTGATAGCTTCTAACATCTTAGTTTCCTGAAACTCTTGAGTCATTTCTAACCTAGCTCTGTCGATCTCATCAACACGCTTACGCATATTCCTACGAAGAAAAGCGATCTGTTCGTCTAACTCAGCTATAATACCTGCTGATTTTTTAGGACCAGTAGGTTTAGGTGTTACTTCAGCCCTTTGTGCTCCTAGCGGTCCGGTCTCTAATTCAAGAAGCCTAGCCCTCTCTGCATATTTTTTCTTTAATGTTATTATCTGCCGCCTAGCTTCTTTATAGTAAGCTATCTTATCTTCCCTCTCTTTAATACGGGGGTCTTTCTCAATAGGTTTTTTAACACCAGGTTCAACAGGCTCTTTAGCAAAACTTTCTCTTAATTCTTGTAATTCATCATCAAGCTTAGAAATTTGTTTATTGATTTCTTTTTCAGCTTTAGCCGCTTGAAACTCATCAGTCATTTCCAAAGCAGCTTTATCTATTTCTTTTACTCTGCTTCGTATATTACTTTTGAGAAACGATATATCTTTATTTACCTTCTCTAATTCTCCAGGGACTTTAGCTGGTCCTTTGGGTTTTGTTATTTCAGCACGCTGTGCACCTAACGGTCCTGTTTCAACTTTTAATAACCTAGCACGCTCTTTTAAAGCTTTCTCTAAATTTAAAGCATCACGTTCGTTAGCTTCGTGGAACTTTACAGTTCTCTCTAATTCTTCTATCTCAGCATTGACCTCAGCTTTAGCAGCTTTATCTTTTGGTCTTATCTTCTCTATCTGAAAAGCTCGTGCTCTTAATTCTTTTAACCTCTTCTGTAATCGTGCTTTCTTCTTAGCTTCCGCTTTTGCTACCTTACTAGGGTCTTGTAAAGATATGTCAGACTCAACTACTTGTTTTTGTAACAGCTTCTTTGTTTTGTTATTTACTTTCCGAATAGTAGCTAAGTATGATCCAACAGCTTTCTTATTAGTCCAATCAGGTGCTGGTCCTACTTGTTGTCTAATCTTAGCTATATCTCCTTCTTCAAGCAGCTCTAAGTAAGTCTCTAAACGATTCTCTTCTTGTGCTATTTGCTTAGCTTCTCTTTTACCTGTGGCGTAGAAGTCTAACCTCTTTTGTATATCTATTTCTTTCTCAGATTTTTCTCTGGCTTTTTTAGCTTTAGCCTCTGGTTTAAGACCTGCAAACTCTTGTTGTGCTTCTCTTAACTTCTGCTGTAACCTAGATATTATAAGTTCTTGGGGTACCTCTTTAGGTTCTTTTTCCGTAGCCTCTCTAAGTTTACGCTTGTAGTCAGCTGTAGCTTTACGATCCAACTGATCGCCTAGCTCTTTAAATCTAGGTCTTACATCTAAAGCGTTTTGTATGTTTTGATATAAAGTAACATCAGCTTCATTTTCTATAGCTTGCCTTAAAGACTTCTCGACATCGGCCCACGCCCCACGCTCTGCTTCAGCACGCTCACTTAAAACTGTTTGATAATCATATTTAGCAGCGTCTTGTCTACTAGACTGCTGACCCCGCCCCATCAATGTATCTAAAGGGTCTACAACTTTTTGATTGAGTTGTTGTAAAAACACCACTTCATCCAATGCTATTTCTAAAGCTCGTATGTCTTTATCTTTACTCTCTCTAAATGTATGTATTGATCTATTAAATATACTAATAGAATCTCTATAAAGTTTCTTACTTTCTTGAACTAAATTAGGTACATCTATTGTAGGTACTTCCCCACTAGAAAAAGCCGCTTTAGTTCTAGCAACTAAGCTTTGTAACACGCCATCTCTTTTTAAAGGTTTAGGCTTAGGGGTTGGTGCTTTAGGTTTGGGTGTTTCAAGTCCCTTAACAGGTTCAGGTTCAATGGCGGTCTCAGGTTCTTTAGCTGTAGGTTGTGTTTGCTTTTCTACTACCGTTGGTTCTTCTACTATAGGTGCTTCGGTTTCGACTGCTGCTTCTTCTACTAAAGCTTTAGGTTCCTCTACGGCCTCTTCTTCAACTCCCCTAAGCCTCGCATCAGGTGCGTCTAACTCCTCTTCCGTTAATTTAACAGGCTCTTTAATAGGTTCTGGTTCAGCCTCTGCTTTATCCACCCTATTATTTTCTTCTAGTATTTCCTTTTCTAATTGCTTGGTTAATTCTAGTGCTTCCTCTGTTTGTTTCTTTTTTTGTTTTAATTGAGCTATCTTAGCATTCTTTTCTGCAAAGTTTGTAAACAAACCTACAGATTCCGCTTCAGCTTGTATCTCTTTGTTTATATCATCTATCTGACTAACTATGTCAGCGTTCATTATCTTAGTTAACTTAACAGCTTCTTGCCGACCTCGCTTACCTTTTGAACGCCAATAACTAAATAAACCAACGCCTCCGTGAAGAGCAGTATTAAGTGTGCCGCCTACACCACCAGATACAGCTAAGTCAGTAAAGAACTCTTCATAACCAAGTCCTTCATCTTCTTGTAATAATATAGATGCGGTCTGTCTAAAGGTTGATTCTAAAATACCTATAGCAGCACCGCTAACAAAAGTTCTTCTAACCCCGTCTTTTATTATTGTGCGTGCACCTATACGACTACCTACCTTTGGTTCTAAAAATTTAAATACAGGAAGACCATCTATTACTTTAACGACAGGACTAGCATTGAATACACCAGCAGCCATCAATTCCGATATTTTAATATCTCCTTTCTGTATCTTGTAATGTTGTTTAATCTTTTGATTTGCATAATTAGAAAGAGCACCCAATGTTAACTCAGCAGCTCCAAACCCCAACATACCTAAAGGAGTTGCTTTTAACGGTCTAGTCATTTTCGAGGCCACTCTAGCTCTATTCAACCACTTAACATATGCAAGATTTCCGGCAAGCGGGGCAGCAAGTTCTACTGTAGTTCCTAAAGCATAGCCGAACCATTGTTCACTAGTTAACGGTTCGTCATCTTGAAACTCTCGTAACTCACTAGTAGCAGGTTTAGGAGCAGGTATTATGTTTGGGTTTTTATCTAGTAACTCGTTTACAGTTACATCAATGCCTTCTACATATGGAGCTGGTGGTCTTTCTTCTTCAGGTACGGTCGTATCGTCTTCTATCTGTTCTTGAGGGACGTTATCACCAAACCTACTTCTTTTTAACTCTTCAAAAGTTGGCATATTATAAAGCTTTTCTAGGTCTAAGTATTAAGTCTTGCTGAACAATTCCGAATCTTAATAAATCATCTACATTTCTAATGCCTAAATCAATGTACTCTTCAGCTATTTTTTCTTCTTCAGCTGTTAGTTTTTTACCTTCTTCGTCTTTAAGTAAAATATTCGTCCACTCGTTTAACTTAATTTCGGATTCCTCAAAACTCCCAAACAACCTTACTTCATCTGTGTCCATGTCCAAGTCGACAGCTATTTTCCGAACTTCCTCTTTACTGTATCTTGTTACACCAAAATTATAGTAAGATAATCTTCTCTGGTCGTAATGTTTCTTTTGCTCCATGTCTTGCCTATCAGCTTCTATCTCGCTCCGCTCAATCATGTCAACGGGAACTCCCCTTTTAATTCTCATCAATGAAGGGTAAGCCACAGGATCATCGAAATATCCACCGGGAGTTTTAGTTCTTATTACTCTAATAGGTTTTTCCGGATCGTCTCTTTCAACTACTTCACCTTCTGAGGTGACCTCTGTTTCAGGTCTCATGTTATAACTGTCTTTCCCAGCCTTAACAATTCTCAACCAGCGGGCCCTTTCCTCTCTTTTTTCTCTACTTATAATTTGAACTATTTCAGAATCATCTTTAGGTGCTGCATCTCTTAAGGCTGCTTGTATACGCTCAGTAGCACTCATACTAAATTCAGTA
>Ga0196899_1001487_pt1 | contig 11488 bp, 10 predicted proteins | sample VirMetDEL_Sep_01_FD_169095 | JGI IMG/M metagenome (GOLD analysis project Ga0196899, IMG submission 169095) | Aqueous microbial communities from the Delaware River and Bay under freshwater to marine salinity gradient to study organic matter... | ecosystem: Environmental > Aquatic > Marine >... | reverse complement strand
AGCGCACCAGTAAACTCCAACCTTAAAGGTCTGGCCATAATCGTTGCTCTGTCTGGTGGGTGCTCTTGCTGAACTGTAGCGCACCAGACAGGAAAGGCAAAAAGCAAGACCTGACCCTGCAGCTTCTGCTCGAGCTTCCTCGGAAAAGGCAAAAAGCAAGACCCGACCCTACAGCTTCTGCCCAAGCTGCTGGTGATTCTGAGCGTACTTTTAGGAAAAAATCGTAGGATTGCCTAAAAGTCATTTTAATAGTAAATTTTTAATATCTTTAAAGTCACTTTCGTACATGTTTAATCGACCTTCTCTATAAGCTTTTTCAAACTCAGACCTCCAATCCAAATCACCGTAAATATTTTGGCAAAGATTTTTTATAAAATAACTTTCGCCACCGATTATTACGTAGTCGTCAGGGTGATAGATACCAAGCCAATTAAATTCACTTCCCGTTATATATAAACCTTCATACGATAATCCTGAACCTTGAAAACTATCAAACTCTTCCCAGCTTGGTTGGTTTTGTATTAGTAATCCTGGTTTATCTCCGACTATGTCAAAAATAGATTTAACAATAAAAATACTATTTCCCGCTTTCTCACTTTCCCTAAATAAAGCCTCGTATAAAACATGTGTGACTAAATCATCATCCAAAGAAGGAAAAATTACATATTCATAACTAGGAAGGAAAGGATTGTCTGGAAGTTTCCTCCATTGACCTAGCTTTTTTTCGATTTCCAACGTGTAGTCAATCATTATTTCGCTTCCGGTTCTCTGTATTTAGTTGGCTTCTTTGAATTCGGTCTTTTGACAGTCATAGTTTTTTTGCCATTGTCGGTACTAGAGCTATGAACGTGTGCAGTACTTCCATCAGATGCAGTTTTGACAGGAGATCCATCTGAAGCTTGTCCTGATTCCCCAGGGAAATTGTCATATGCTTCATCAACCGTAGTTCCATCTGTAATCGTTCGTACTTTACTCTTACCACTATTTGAGTCTGGACTGGATCGATCATTCATATCACCCATAAAATCATCAACCTCTCCAGTCGAGCCAATAGGAATACCCGCTAGATCGTCAGGAACACTTTCATTTCGCATCGGAACAGGTGGCGGTACTACACCGGCCCGCTGCAGTACTTCTTTGATACCTCTTCCTGCCGACCTAATGGTTCTTACAGGATCTTTCAGCATCTGCATTACTGCCCGGCGTGGGTTACGTCCATCCGGGTCATCAAATGCATACGGGTTATTATTCGCATACGCATAGCGGTTAAACATCATCGGATTGCTGGCGGTAAAGCCTACCGGGTCATTGCTGTAAAACCGCCCGATAAGTGGGTCATAATACCGCTGCTGCATATAAATTAGTATGCAGCACGATCCTGTCCAAATAAGCGCAAAAGCAGCAATTATACTGCCTTTGAAACTGCTTTAGTTTGTTAAGACCGGTATCGAGACTTTGTTTTCTATGGCTGTTGCAATTGGCGTGTACAAATCAACTTCAGCTGTCGGTGCTTCTATCGAGATGATCAGAGCATATCTTGCTTTTTTGTTGTAACTTTCCAATTTAGCGCGAGTGCGCCACCAGCCCATAGCAGGGTATATTGCCAGTACTCCCCGATCAGCTAACTCAGCTGCAGTTCCACTCCATACATCTTTATGGACTGATCCCTTATTACGAAATTCTCCAAGTAACCAATTAGAGTCGGCTGGAGCTTTCTTACTCCCAACCTCCTCTGACTGGGCAGCTCTTGTCATTCGCTGCATGAAGTCCTGAACAGACTCTAGCGGCCGTTTAACATCGAAACGCAACTGGTGACTTGGGTATCTGTACTTGCTTGTAACATTTCGACTGGAAGGATTTGGCTCAATGAAATATGACAATGTTACAGTCATTTTACTGGTGTTTCACCAAGCGCCTGTAGTTCTGCTTTCGGCCATGGAAGGTCGTGCAGATGCATATCTTTTGTAGCTGGAGGCCCTTTGATTTTTTCAAATGGTTGTAACTCATCCTGAATTACCATAATCAAAGAATTGTTCAAACTCCAAAGAGCCCTATTTAGATCGGGCACACCATACCCAACTGTCCTCGCAAGTCTGTGCGCTTTCTGACGTTCAGTCTTTAAGTTCGGGTCTGTAATCTGAGCCTTTATTGCATCTGTCCAATTTGCAGAATGAACAATTAAAGCTCTGACTGTTTCTGGCCACAATTCTGGGTAGTAGGACAAGATTTCAGCAGCAAATTTAGCTGCAAGTCCAGTCGCTGCACTCGTCGCATTGAAGGTAGTAAATAGCCGCCGTTGAATATCGTGGGACGTTGTTAATAGCTGCAGGCTAGGTAACTCTACCGGACTTATGTCATCTACAGCAACATTCCCCCCTTCGAAAACGACCTCTGGTTTTATTGGTGTATCTGATTCCCAAAGAATGGATGTTGAGCTATGCGGACACAATCCACCGTCTGGTGCAAGCAAAGTGAATTGCTGAGGATCTGCATCTGAGATCTGCATTTTCCGAGTATATGCACCTATTGTCAGTGCATTCCAAGATTGGGCGGGATCGTGAATATCCTGAACTTCATTGTATTTTGGGTACTCAAGCAAATTACTCAGGCTGGCGTCAGCATTTCCTGCGCACACCAAAAGCAATCTTCTGTATTGATTTTCACCCAGATAATCTGACGCTAAAGCGTCAACGGTTGACGACCATGTTGATGGACGTCCTCTATCGCGAGACTCCAAGGCAGACAACGCTAAGGCGTAAACACGTTTGCGAACAGGATTCTTAATTTCGACTTCGGAAATCCCGTCAGACGTGATGTTTCCGAGATGCTTTCCTTCATTATCGCCCGGATAGCGAAGTAATTTTGAAGACTCAATGCGATGCCGAATCTCGACTTGGCTTAGCTGACTCAGTGGCTCTGTTAAATCACCCCATAACGCTATGCCTGCCATTTCAGTGCCATGGCCATCACTGTCGGCCGCATCCCATGTTGGATCTACCACTGACAAATCAGCAGCTGAGCATGCAGGCTTAAGAAGCGGATGTTCAACATTGACGCCCGTATCCAAAATACAAACGTAAGGAGAGTCATCGGATGCGGTAAAGTTAGCGCGTTGAAGCAAGTCAGTTGACCAAGCACGTTGCTCTTCGATATTTAAATTATCGAAAAAATCAGCAGTCGTCTTTGCCTTTCTGATTTCAGATATTTTGCTTAATAATAGTGCCGATGACGACAACGCAGCAAGGCTTCCGCGGACTAACAGTACTGTGCGTTCAGGAAACTCCAGAACGCTATCAGATACTACGAGCTCCGCGACAGCGGCTAATTTTCTGAAATCATGAACAACAGCAAGCCTGTCAGACAGAACCGGTAACCATACCTCGAACCAAGTTATCTCATCTACTGATTGCGGGTACAACTCTGGAGCATCAGTCCATAAATTCTCTATAGCAGTTTTTCGGATTCGTTCGATGACATTGAGCAAAGAGTGATTTTTTGGCCCTTTTTTGCCATTTTTAGCGGGGTCCATGTATTCAGCAATTTTCCGCTCAAGTACATAAAGTTTCCCTTGTGGAACGAGAATAGACACAGTAACAAGTTGTCCCGCCTGCGTCACATTTAACACCTCTATACCCGCTCTTGCATCGGCAAGCTTTTCAAACTCGAAGTCATAAGCTGTATCAGCATCAAAGCTTATTTGCAGCCCAAACGCTGATTCTAAATCGTATTCCTCAGCATCTTGAGAAAGTGAAACCTCGTCAGGTTTAAGTGCGATAAGCTCTTGTTGAAGCTTAGCGCCGTGAGCCTGCGGATTTCTCGCCGGAATATTGGGTGTGATAATTACCTTTTTCGGGTAAGTATACTTTTGAGGCTTGCCATTCTGACCTATGATTATGTGACGCTTTACATCCTTGTTTTCAGCCATATTTACTCAATATCCTCGCTAAAGCTTTTTTGCATAGTTCTTCTATCAATTATTGCGGCATCAAGGGCTGGCATCGTTACTTTGTCATAGCCGTGGATCAACATATCCTTTATCGCTTCTTCCGCTGCCCTGGTTATCTCAGCACTGCTCAAGCCTAATGCCTTATCAGGTAACTTTTTCCATGAAAAATTTTTAGTTACAAATGGGGCTAGTCGATTCTTGAAAAGTGTTACGACTTCTTCTGCAGTGGGCAGCTCATATCGGATAACATCATCAAACCGTCGGAATAAAGCACTATCCAGTATTTCAATATGATTCGTGGCACAAACAATCAAGCTGTTGGAGTCATCTTGCTCAATCATCTGCAGAAAGCTATTCAGAATTCTGCGCGCTTCGCCAACATCGTTAACGTTGGAACGTTGGGAACCCAATGCATCGAACTCGTCGAAAAAATAAACACCGCGAACATTATTGATCGCATCAAAAACTTGGCGAAGTTTTGCAGAAGACTCCCCCATAAATTTGGTGATCAGTGCATCGAGGCGAACCTGAAACAACGGATAATGCAGTTCGCCGGCAAGTATGGATGCAGTGAGAGTTTTACCTGTCCCTGGAGGGCCAACAAGAAGAATCTTACGACGAGCAGACAGGCCATGACTCTTAAGTTTTGTCATGAACTGCTGCTCTCGAATCAAACGATTAAGTTTTTGTTTTAATTCATCTTTGGCAATAAGCTCCGTCAGCTTGTTTTTTGGTTCAGAAGCAAAAAGTAACCCACTGGTATCTTGCACACCCTTAGCTATCGAGATAGGGGCTGATTTGGAAATGCTTGCTTTTTTTCGAGATACCTCAACGAGATCGCGTAGCTCTTGAGCAAGTTTACCATGCCCATTTCTAGCTTCATGAGCCGCAACCTGGAGGGCTACCGACAAAAAGCGATCATCATCTTTATCAAGATGCGATTGTAATAACGCTTTTATTTGCTCTGAGCTGGCCATAATAAATACTCTAAGTTCGTCCCTAGAACTGTCTCAACTGCTAAATGAAACCTACTGATCATTTTTACATATATAAGGCAAAACTGCTACCCGATGGCTGCAGCACAAAGGGTAATCTACGGACAATTTGCTTTACATTGTGCATTTATACAACAGTTTTAAAATAGCCCGCTCCCTCCACGCGCCGAAGGATGCGTTTTAATATACACTTCTTTGAGCTTTTGCCTGCTGACATGGGTATAAATCTGGGTGGTGGATATGCTGGCGTGGCCAAGCATTTCCTGCACATGCCGAAGGTCGGCACCGTTATCCAGCATCATGGTGCCGGTCGCGTGACGGAACAGGTGGCAGGCACCGAAGCGTTTAATACCGGCCAGTCGGATGTAGCGCGAAGCCAGCTCTGATAGTTTACCCGGTTTAAACGCTTTGCCGTCATTGGCCAGAAACAAGGTATTGCCGGAGCCTACATAGTTAATCATCGGCCGCACTTTGCTGATATACACCGCCAGCCACTCGCAGGCGCGTTGGCTTATTGGCACAATACGCTCTTTTCGGCCTTTGCCATGATTAACCCGCAGTAGCTGTTTCTCAAAATCCACGTCCTCCAGCTTTACCGGAATAAGCTCACCACGCCGAACTCCGGTAGCAAACAAGGTTTCCAGAATCGCCCTGTCACGAATGCCTTTGTGGCCAAACTGCAACGGCTGCGCCAGAATAAGCTCAATTTCATCTTCGCTGAACAGCGCTTTAGGTAACGCCCGGCCAATGGATGGTAGCTCAATGCCCTCCAGGCTGTTGCGATTAAGTAAGCCCTTGCGATACATCGCCGCAATAAACACTTTCACGGTGGTCAATATATTGCGCTTATGCGCCACGCCAAGAGGTTGGCCATCACGCGGTTTACGCTGGCTGTTCAGGTACGCCATAAAATCATCCATGATATCCAGCGTAATCTGGTCTATGGTCTGAAGCTCTCTGGCGGCACACCAGCGGCAGAACTGCTTAAGCCGCGAGTGTTTGCCATAGACGGTATCAGCACTTTGCCCTCTGGCAGCGCAAAGTGCCAGATAGTATTCCATACACGGCCACAGCAGGCGGCTGTCAGGCTTGTCCATAAATCAGCTGCCTGATGATGTTTAACCCCTGCTGCTGGTAAAACCCAGGCTCGGGTTTGCGCCAGTACACCATAGGTTTATCCCAATGCCGAAGCCGCACCGCTATCCGATAACCTACCGCTGCCACTATATGCGCTTTGGCATCAAGCTCGGGGAATACCACACAACCCCGAAAGCGCTCATGGCCTGAAGTCATCAGTAGCCCCTGCCGTTGCAGGCTGCCTCGTATAGCACCGCCATCAAAGGTGCGCCGCTCCGGCAGTTCTTTGCCCAAACTGCGGTCACAGAACCCCACAAAAGCGTTCTGACGCAGCTCCATGCTGATACGGGAAGATTGCGCCACAAACTGCTGAGCCAGTTCACTTTGCAAATAGCGCTGACGGTAAAACTCAAACACCTGCTGTAAGTACATATCGTCCAGATTTAATTGGCCAAGTAGTTGCAAGTATACGGGGGATTCAATTTTCATCAGTCGCCCCCTTAGCTAACACCTGGCCTTTTCGCATTGACTCACCTTTAAGCTCTAACCGGTGCGAGCGATGTATCAGCCGGTCCATAATCGCATCGGCCAGCGTCAGTTCGCCAATATACTGATGCCACTGATCAACAGGTAGCTGGCTGGTAATCAACAATGACCCATGGCTGACTCTGGCCTCTATCAACTCCAGCAACTCTTGCCGACCAACCGGCGTAATTGGTGTAATCGCCCAGTCATCCAGTACCAGTAATCGCACTTTAGTTAATTGATTCCTGAGCCGGGGCAGTGAACCATCACGCCTTGCAGTCTCAAACTCTTCACAAAGCAGCGGAAAGCGTTTATACAAGGCTGAAAACCCAAGCCGGACGGCTTGTTGCGCCAACGCACACCCCAACCAGGTTTTACCCACGCCGGTTGGCCCGGTTATCACCAGATTTTGGTGGCGCTGTATCCAATCGCATTGCATTAAACCCGCCAGATAACCGCGTTCCAGCCCCCTGTGGGCCTGATAATCAATATCTTCCACGCATGCGGTGCTGTGTTTTAGTCTGGCAGCTCGCAATAGCCGCTCCTGACGCTTTTGAGCGCGGTAGTGCAGTTCTGCATTTAACAGCATGCCAAAACGTTCATCAAACGCCATGCCGGAAAATGCTGCCTGGGATTGTTGCTGCGATAGTGCCTGGCGCATGCCGGTCAGTTTCAGCTCAGCCAGGTTATCCAAAATCTGTTGTAAGGCCATATTAGCGAGCCTCCGACTGATAGTAAGAGGAACCCCGGACATTAGAATGTATCGGTAAGGCTTCATCACAGAGGGGTTGTTCAACCGGCTGTTGGTCTAAATGACACTGCAGAATTGAACGTACACTGCTAATGCTAAACGAGTTAATCTGACAGGCACACTGACAAGCAGCTTCAGTACGGGCAACACCATACTGCTTTGCCAGTTGTTGTAATTGACTGCAAGCCCGGTTACCCGCAATAGAATGTGCTGCCCGGCCGGTAAACTGCGCTTTAACCCAGGCTGTGGTAAAGCTGCCAACGGATTTAGCCCATTGCTCGAACTGGGTAAAATGCTGCTCAGCATAAGCCCTGTGGCTGGCCGGGCGATGATTTGGGTCTGTTGTGCAGCCGCCCACATCAGCGCTACGCACATGCAATGCAACCTGCCGGTTTTTATGATAAAACGCGACCGTAGCATGCGTGACTTTCGCTTCGACTTTTTCAGAAACTAACTGATACGGTACTGAGTACGCGTGCTGGTAGATATAGATATGATAGTCAGTCGGCACCTTCTGTGCTGCTAGCCAACGGGCAAAAGTATATGGCTCAGTCGGCAGTGGCTGCAGCGCCGGCTTATCCAGCTCCAGAAAACGGCTGCGACGACAACCGGGCAAGCGTTTAAACGGGCGTAAGTTAAACGCCTCCAACAAGGGCGCTATTGCTTCGTTTATCTCCGTTACGCTGAAAAAGCGCCGACGCTTTAACACCACAATAATCCAGCGGGTAATCAACAGAACACCAATCTCTGCCAGCGACTTATCTTTAGGCCGCCGGACTCTGGCAGGCACAATAGTGCAGCCATAATGCTGCGACATTTCCTGGTAGGTTCGATTTAACTGCACATCAAACCCCGGCCTGGTGACCGCTGATTTCAGGTTGTCCGGTATCAGCACCTGTGCAACACCACCATAAAACATAAACATACGGTTATGTGCATCAATCCAGTGCTCCAGCTGCTGCGATTCGCAGGCACAGGCGAAGGTGTACTGTGAGCAACCTAATACCGCGACGTAGATTTGGGCGAGGTGTTCCTGTCCGGTGTTGGGCTCAGTCCATTTAAGCGTGTCTCCGGCAAAATCGATATAAATCGCTTCACCGGCAAAGTGCGTTTGTCGCATCGAGATATCCAAATGCGCAACAAACTGACGGTACAAATGAGTAAATTGGGAATAGCTATACGCCTTATAGCGATGATTCAGACGGTACTCTTCCCACAACTGCAGCAATGTTTGATGCCGGACCTGCATTTGCTTATGAACTTGCGGCCAATCCGGTACCGGATGCAATGATGCGGTGTCCGCTTCCGGCCACAATGTTCGGCGTAACTCATCGTCATCCAGCGCCTGTAACACCGGCCAACTGATGTTTAACGCCACCAGCCGTTTGCGGTAAGTACGTACTGTATTGGGTGACACCTGATACAACGCTGCTATGCGCCGGTTGGAGTAGCGGCTGGTTAGCAGGGTTCTGACAATATCCCGCAAGGTATGCATTTGCATTGTTATGTCCTCAGTACGGTCGTGGATTAAAGGCAGCAACCGTCCGCAGGTACTGAAAAAAACCAGTGCCTGTGTTTGACAATCGCGATTTTGAACACAATACTGAGAACGTCGGCGTATCAAATCGACATCTTCAGAGACCCCGCCAAGCGACCAACTTGGCGGGGTTTCGTGTTTCTGCCTCTGTGTTAGTTATCTGTCATCATGCTTCTCGTATGGATTTAATAAACGTTGCTCAGCTAACCAGCTCGCCACTTCTTTGGCCAGGGCAAATTTGCCGCGCCGGTTCGGAATAGAAAATAACGGTACCGGCACTGAGTTCCGGCAAACCGCCTGGCGAAAAGCATCACCACTGCGATACCCCAGCGCTTTTTGCAATGCAGCCCCTGTCAGCACAGGCCCGTATAAGCGGCTGAGATCTTCTGTCAGTTGCTGTGTCAGTAGCTGAATGTCCTGCGCGATAAACGTCTCAGTCATGTCTGTTTATATCTGTCATTTGGAATTATTTAGAAGTTAGCTAAGATTTAACCAGCTCGCCAGTAGTATTATTAGCGAGCTAAAACGCACTGCAAAAATGATAAAACCAGTTAATTTTCAATGAAATAATGATTTTCGCAAAATTTGGCATACCATATTTTCACCTGAGGGAAAGCTGATGTGTAAAGTCAGGGGAAACCCCAGAACCAATTTTGTTGATGCGCTGCGCCTGTGGATTTACCTGGATTATGTGTGCAAAAGAGCAGGTATAAGCAAAAAGGGCTACCAGCTGGAGCAACATTTTGAACCGGAAAAGATAACGCTGCGCAGTGCCGGCATACGCCAACGTAGCGGCAAATGGGATCGGCTGGTTGCACTAAAGACCTTTCCCAGTGAGGTAACCATTCAACTTATTGAAAAACGCTATCCCCGTTCCCGCTATTACCTGGAAATGCCTTTATGGGAAGCGCTGCAGCCAACGTCAAAAAGCAGTAAGGAGTGGACACAGTTGTATCACAGGTTACGCCCGGCCTTGCGTGATGCGGCGCTGTCACTGGTATCGCCTGAAGACAACACCGTACGGATAAAGCATATTCGCAGTAAAGCGCTGGATAACATCTTATTTGAAGGCGATGCCGATGCATTAGCCTGCACCATTGCCTTGTTAAGGCATGCCAAAGCCTGCAAAGCCGGTGCTTATGTCTGCAGACTTATTGAGTGGAAAATAAACGCTTTACTGTTTGGCGTATTAAATTACGCACCTTTCTATCAGCAAAAGCATGTCATCTTTAAACTATTTACTCAGGTTGTTATTGGTGACGATGACGGCAACTTTATTTTCAAGCCTATGTGGCAATTTTCAGATGATGAACTTCATATAAAATTCCAGGTGCAAAACAGTATTATTCTGATGGCTGAAGACATTGGTTTAATCAGAGCAATACGTGAAGAGCAGTATTTTGCCTATCTGGTCAGAAAATCAAATATGTATGCCGTGTATGAAGAACTCAGCCAAGCAAAGCGGGTTAAAAAATGGCAGGTAAAAGAATCACGGGACGGCCTCAAATGGATTATTCATAAACTCAACCAAAAGCGGCCGCCATCCAACAAGATCAGCAGCGTGATCTGATTTAACTTAAATCTCCCCGGAACACAGCGTACTGGTCAATTCAGAACAGCAGCGTGGTCAGTCAAAAACAGCAGAAGCGATCAATTTAACCAGTGCCAGCAGTTGCTGGCGCTGCCCCCAAATGACAGCCCTGCTGGTCAACACTGCTCACCTCTGCCGGAATCCACTGCCCGCTTTGCTGGTATTTTTGGCTTATCAATCTTCAGATTGGGGGCTATCTTGCGCTTTCTTCTTCTGTTGTTTGTTTTTGTAATCGACCCAGCGTTCTCGCAGTGCCTCTATCAATGCCAGTGCAATAAAGAAAAAGGCTAAACACCAAGGGTTAGGATTGTAATGAATGCCTAAGCCTTTTACCGGGTGAATTAAGGGTTTATTGGGATTTACCAAATCTACTGCGTGGATCCATAAAGCTCCTTCGCTGTCACGACTCAGTATCCCATGATGCCTTTGTGTGTAAAATATTACTTGTTGAGGTTCACTCGCCAGAGAGAAAACAGAAGTTAAATTTTTACACTTTTGCCAACCACTAAACCATACCTCCCTCTCTCTTAGAGATGTATGCAAAATGATGTCATCTTGGCCCGACAATCTTGGGTGACATTCAAATGTATATAGTACACCCTCCACTTTTGTCAGCTCAGCTTCAGCCACACCGTCAGTGTAGTACCTAAAATGCCAGGTTAAGTAAAGTAAGCCCAGTATTAGCGCAACCTGCAATGACACCGGTAAACGTTTTAGCCAAGCCATTATTTTTGACTGTTTAGGTAACGTAGGGATTTTCTGCACGACTTAATCCTTTTTATCTAAAGATTCAGCTAATTTCGCAGAATCTAAACGCCCATTCACTGAATATGTCTGAATACCGCCTGCCATATTGGCGACATCCCTTATTTGAGAAGTTGCACCAGCAGCATCACCTGTACCCTCAGGGTCATACCCTCAGGGTCACATACCCTCAGTACCCTCAGGGTCAGGTCTTGCTTTTTGCCACTATCTTACTCACTCGCGAGTAATGCAAGCCAAAATGATTGCCAATCTGCCTCAGAGTATAAGCGCCGGAATTGTACGCTACAGCAATAGCTTCATT
>Ga0196899_1001485_pt1 | contig 11494 bp, 18 predicted proteins | sample VirMetDEL_Sep_01_FD_169095 | JGI IMG/M metagenome (GOLD analysis project Ga0196899, IMG submission 169095) | Aqueous microbial communities from the Delaware River and Bay under freshwater to marine salinity gradient to study organic matter... | ecosystem: Environmental > Aquatic > Marine >... | reverse complement strand
GAATAAAGACAATACTCGTCGCCCTTCTTACGGATCATATTTTAATTAGTCTTTTTTCTTTTCTTTCGTCCCGCACAATGTGCTTTCTGTGAGAAACCTTTGGGATTACTACAGTCAATAGATCTTTTATATTTCTCGGACCATTTCTCTTGAAGACCGTCTGGCTCCATATAAGGATGGTTGTCAAGATACTTTTTCATCTTTGGAGCAACTTCAACACCACCTTCGTGAAGACAATAAGCCCACATAGACAACATTGTCTCGCGAAGTTCAACATCCCCCGGAACAAGATTGGCTTTGATGCCTGCTTCTTGTGCTGCCGCAATCTCATCTTCATCGTCGTCCCAATGTTCGATAACACCAAGAGATAAAAGAGTTTCAGCCTTCAAATCTCCATTGGTGTAATGAATAGACTTGACTGGAAGATTTAGATCGGCAACCAAATCCTCTGGGTCTGGTGCTGTATCCCAAGGAAACTTCTCTCCTGTGCGCTTTGATCGGGAAGTAACAATATAAACAGTCTCACCAGCAGCAGCGAGTTCTCTTAGTTTTGCAATGTTTTCTTCGTGAGGCTTATCATATAAAACACTGAACTGCGGATCCTCTGGATCTGGCTTGTATTTGATAAGGGTCTCGTCATAATCAAACGAGTAAGCGCCTTTCTTTTCTTCGTTTAGGAACTTATTCCAGTTTTCAAGTAGAAGTTTCATTACTTCTCCTCGATAGGGCTTCTATCCTGCCAGTCGTGGGATGTTTCATCTGTGTCGATGGGACCGCCGGCAGCCCATGTATAACATGTACGCGCGGAGTGGCACTTAAAGCTGTGCATCCAGCAGTAACCTAAACGACCTTCTTCGTCTTCAACTGGTCCTGGCATGCATTCATCCATTCTAGGAGAGATATCAAACGCAGCACAGTTGCCGCAGTTGGATTCTTTGGCCACATCAATGGTTGTGTTCCAATGATCTGCCAATCTATCATAATACTCTTCGTCCGCAAGATTAAGTGGACCATACTGGATGTGCTCTGCTTTGATGGCAGAGTCACGGTTCTTTGTGTTTAATTCAAGATCCTGTGTGGCAGGAGGGCAAATATACTTTTTTGCCTCTGTTAGGAATCTTTTCCAGTTTTCAAGAATAAGTTTCATTTTTTGAGAGATTCCTCAACGGCATCTACAAGCGAATCCATTATCTCGATTACAGCAATGGGGATCTCAGATTGGTTGCCGTATATGGATGCTAAAAGATTTCCAATGTCGTCTTCAAGACTGATAACTTTTTTGATGTCGTCTTCTGAGGCGGTTGGTTTAGAAGGAAAGTTTATTACGTCTCCTTCCAATAGCTTTCGCCAGTTTTCAAGAATAAGTTTCATTTTTCTTCTCCACAATAATCCTTAGAGCGCCATCGCCTTTTATCACGCGATGAAAAGACATAGCAGGAATAGAATATTTCTTTCCTGTTTCCAACATAATAGGTAGTTGGTTATCCATTTGAAGTTTCCAGTTATTTGATTCTAATACAGTTATGATCCGATCTTCCCGGTCTTGATGCCAGATTAGTTCTTCGCCATCAACAGTATCTTTGAACTCTCTTAAAAAGAGGTTCTCAATTAAATGTTTTTCGTCAAATGGGAAATCTTCCACCTTACCAGAAGCGGCCAGGAACGTTCTTGCCGAAGTCTTTGTGTGCTCTACAAGCCCAGTATCCAGGCGACGTGCGATCTTTCTTTTCAGCACACTTGTGACGTGCTGCGAAAGATGCGCGTGCCTCGGCGTTGTTCCAGTTTCCTTTCAGACCACCTTTGGAATCACCGTAAGTAATCTTCTTGACGTTGCCTGTTTTTGGGTTGCGAACATAAACTTTATATTTCTTGCCGCCACCAGTGTTCTTTGTTGGCTTTCCGATTGGTGGATCTTTCTTTTCGTTGATCTCTTCCACATACATTGGGAAATCCAAAGGAACTTCTTCACCTTCAAACATTGCCCACTCACCAAGATCGGTATTCTCAAACAAATCAATCTCATCTGGGTTTGTTGTCTCGTAAAGACCCATCTTGTAGTATTCGCGACCTTGTTTGATTACGTTGAAGTAGCAAGGAGAACCAATGCGGTAAATGTTTTCAGTTAGAGGGATGTTGTTTTTAACGTGATGCTTCAATCCAGGCTTGAAAAGTTGTTCCTGCAACTCCTTGATAACCATCTTTTCGATGCGTCGTTCAAGCGACTCTTTCTTTGCGGCTTTCTTGCCCCAAGACTTGCCTTTGCCTTTTTCCTTACAGGCACCCGGAGTTGGACGGCAAGCAGGGTATTTAGAGCGCTTCTCGCCTTCCTGACGACCACATGGCTTGTACCCACCCTTTCCATCGGGAGCATTACAATCAACCCAACCACCGGTCTTACCTTTGGCGCCTTTGCGTCCAAACCAATCGGCTAAGCTTTTTTCTTTGCTTGACTCGGTGCCTGCTTTCTTTTTCTTTGCTTCCTCTAAGAGATCTTCATATTCTGTGTTCTCAAGAAGTTCAGAGGCTTCAACGTCTTCTTTGACGCCCTTCCAAATCTTTCCTTGACGGCATTTGACGACGGCACCAGACGCATATGCTGATGGCCAAACATCATATTTGCGCTTGGCGATACGTGTGCATCGGTCATCTTTTTCGTTGAGGCTCTCTTCGTTGAGAAATCGATCCCAGGATTCAAGTAGTTTTTTCATAGCGTAATAAATAGTGTTATTTAAGTGAAATCTTTGGGATCTCTGTATTTCTGACGAACCTTTTCAGAAATCGGGATTGCTTCACCATCTCCGTCAATGCGAACGAAGACCATTTGAGTGCTGACGATTGCTCGTTGGGCGCAGTTATACACAGAGTGCCTTCTCGCCTCCATATTCAGCGTTAGAGAGGTTTTCCTACCTTAGCCACCTCTCCATATATCTTGATGATTTGACCCGGTCTGGCGGGCTTCTGGAAGGTCAGACTGGATATGTGTCTTGTGACCATTCTTGGGGTGTCGGCAACTTGGGCAGCAAATGCTGCTGCGGCTTCATCTAACCACGCTAGCATAATGCCTCCGAAAAGGTTGCCGTGGTAGCCTACATCATTCTTCTTTACGAAGTGCGTTGATATGAGTTCCATTTAAGATGCTATCTTTCTTTTTTAGTATTTCGCGATTGACTTTCTTTATATGCTCGCAACCGCCGGTTTCGTTACAAAGACTATCAAGTTTTGATTTAAGTCTATCAACCTTTTCAAACAATTCATTAATAGCAGAACTGATTTGTCGGATCTCTCCTTGATCAGAGTCCATTTTCTTCTATTTCCTGTATCATCGCAAAGTGTGCTGCGGCGATTGTTGTACGAATGGTAGGACTAAGAAGAAGTGTTGCGTCTTCTTTATTGGTCATAAAACCATTCTCTGAAAGTATTGCCGGCATATTTGTTTTGCGGAGAACATAAAAGTTTGCCCAACTATCATTTGCCTTGACGCCACGATCTCTGAACGGCGTAAGCTTGACAAGCCATCTTTGAAGCGACTCAGCCAATACTCTACCTTTCTTGCTGTTTACGTGATGGAAAGTGGAGGCGCCTCTTGCGCTGTTGAAATCGCGACCATTACCAAAAGCATTTGCGTGGATAGAAACATAAATACAGTTTCTTTTTTGAGCGTGAAGTTTGTTTGCTTTTAGGACGCGCTCTCTAAGAGGAATATCTTTTTCAGAATCAACAATATCGATAGCATCAATATTGGATTTATCACAATACTCTAAAATTTGTTTAGTAACGGCTCTGTTGAACTCACCTTCGTATAAAACAACGCCGTCATCAAATAAAGGAGATCTTTTTCCTTTTGTTTGATAGACACCGTCTATCATCCCACCGTGTCCAGGGTCCAGCAACCAAGTATATCGCGACATTTACAAAATCTCCCAGTTATAAATACTCTTTCCATTTGTTATTCGCATTCCCAATCCTTTTTTTGATTAGAGAACGATATGAGGGAGCCGTTGGTTTCTTTATTATCTTAACTGGCGCATTCTCGGGCATATGGTCGCCTTTTTTCTGATTACAGTCTCTACAAGCAGTCGCAACGTTGTCCCAATCGTTTTTTCCGCCCTTAGAGCGAGGATGAACGTGGTCAATCGTCAAATCTTGTTCTTTAAAACGATTTCCGCAATACTGACAGTGAAAATCATCACGAAGAAGTATGTTTCTCCTTACACAAGGAACTTCAAAGAACTTTTCGTCAATATAACGAAATAAAACGATAACAGAAGGTATTTGAAAGGCTTCTTTGGCTGATCGAACCCATTTATCCGTGTATTCAGCTGCCCACGCTTTGTTTAGCCAAGTTAGAACGACAGCCTCTTGCCAAGAGATAACTTCGACAGGTTTGAATGAAGAGTCAAGTTTTAGAACGTTTACATTGTCCATAAAATCATAGTATCGGTCTACTCTCTTTATAAGTAGAGAATAGTTTGTCTATAAAGGGATACATTCCGGAAAAATTAACAGTCGGATCCTTGTGATGTAGCGTGTGATGAAAATAAGAATGATTTCTGTGCTTTTTTTCGTGAATCGCCAAGTGATTGTAGCCATAATATATAGAAAATGTTAGCATCCCGAGAGCAAACGCTAGCGAGACAAAAGAGATGCCTACATAAATGGCTACAAACATCACACGCGCCCATACGGGCATATAAATGTGATCGTATACTCTTTCACCTTTCGGGTGCGCGTGGTGTAGTGTATGATATCTACGAATAAATTTTAAGGGACCTTTTGTACCTAACTTTCCGTGAAAAACGAAGCGATGGTTCAGGTATACTAAGAGTGCCGCTGTGAAATGACCGATAATAAGAAGAAATAAGACTTGAAGTATTAGCATTTATGTATTATACTGCTAATAACAGCAAAACTAAAATGTTTTTAGAGTGGGTGGTAAAGTATTTAGGATATGAGCGTATTTCGTAAACACGAGTCTATTGTAGACCGCGCCGCAAGCGATCGATCGCGGCATAAAAAGAAGATTGAAAAAGCAATCAAAGAATCTATCAAGGATGTGATTGCTGAGGAGTCAATCATCGGTCAAAACGGCAAGAAAAAGATTAGAGTTCCTGTTAGAGGGCTCAAGGAGTACCGATTTGTCTATGGATCTGGACAGCAAAACAAAACTGTTGGATCTGGTGGCGAGCATTCTCTAAAAAGAGGCCAAAAAATCGGAAAACAACGTGCCCAAAAGGGTTCTGGACAAGGAACAGGCAAAGCATCCGATAAAAAAGGTGATCAATACTACGACGTAGAGGTTTCGCTTGAAGAGTTGGCTGAATATCTGTTTGCAGACCTTGAACTTCCAGATTTAGAGAAGAAGCAGTTCCGTTTTATCACACAAGAGACCGTAAAACGTAAAGGATATCGCTTTCAGGGCATCCGACCGAGACTTTCAAAGAAAGAAACACTAAAAAGAAAGATCCGTCGTCAAAAAATGGCTGAAAAGACCGGTGCTTACGACCCAGAGTCCGATGAGCGCTTTCCTTTTCACAAAGATGACCTCAAATACCATCACATTAAGCCAAAAGCGAAAGAAAACTCGTCAGCAGTCATCTTTTTTCTGATGGATGTGTCTGGATCAATGTCTCAGGACCGCAAATACCTTGCAAGATCCTTCTTTTTCCTGCTTTATCAGTTCTTGAACCACCGATATGAGAAAGTTGAGGTTGTTTTTATCTCTCACTCGACCAATGCCGAGCGTGTAAGCGAAGATGACTTCTTTAAAGTTGGAACTTTTGGTGGAACGATCATTTCATCTGCTTTGAAAATGCAAATGGAGATAGTTGAGAAAGAATATCATCCAAATGCTTGGAATATTTATACATTTTATTGTGGCGATGGTGAAAACTGGGCTTCCGACAACGAAAAATGTATAGATTTGTTCAAAGAAATCAAAGATATTAGTCAACTGACAGCTTATTGTGAGATAAATGAGAGTTACGAAGGCTTGGATGACGATTCTTTGGAAGATAGTGGAGTCAAAAACAGCCCATGGGCAAACTTTTCGGCGTGGAAGAACGAAGAGTTAGATAATCTATGGGCAAGATTGAGACCGATTACTGATAAAAAGTTCAAGAGAGTGATGATTGGACAGACAGAGCACATCTGGATGGCTTTCAAATCTCTTTTTGGTGGGAGTAAAACAAAATGAGTGACTGGACAGTCGCAGATCTACAAAAATGGGACGACAAAATCTGTCGTGTAGGCGAAGATTTAGGATTAGATTGGTTTCCAATCGATTACGAGATCATTGATTACGCTGAAATGCTTGGAGCGATGGCTTACACAGGTCTTCCAACGCATTATCGACACTGGTCTTACGGAAAAGAGTATGAAAGAACTCACACTCTTTACAATATGGGGCAAACTGGGCTTCCATATGAGATGATTATCAACTCAAATCCGTCAATCGCTTACTTGATGAGAGAAAATGCTCTTTACATTCACATTCTAACGATGGCTCACTGTGTTGGACACTCGGATTTCTTCAAACAGAACCGAATGTTTGCTCACACAGACCCTTCAAACATTATTTCAAGCTTCAAATCTGCTGCGAAATACGTTCGTCAGTTGATTGAGGATCCTTCAATCGGTATTGATAAAGTTGAAAACATCCTAGATGCCGCTCACTCAATCAAATATCAGGTTCCAAGATACCCAGGCATCAAATATAAGACCCGTGCTGAGATTATTGAGTCTGAAAAAGAGAAGATGATGGAAAATCCGGACTACAATCCAAATCTAAGCAAGGTTCCTATACGTCCTGAGTACAATCTTCTTCGTTTTATTGCCGAGCACAGCAAAAATCTTGAGGAGTGGGAGAGAAATCTTATTCTTATTGTTGAAGAATCTTCAAAATACTTTATTCCGCAGGCTCTTACAAAGGTAATGAACGAAGGATGGGCTTGCACAATCCATCAAAAGATTATCAACGAACTAAATCTTCCTGATGGTCTTTATTTGCCTTTTGTAAAGCTACACAATCAAGTTATTCGTCCGCACCTTGGACAAATCAATCCTTATCATTTAGGATACACTCTCTTCCAGAAGATTATTGAAGAGAAAGGTTTCGAGGAAGCAAAGACAATCCGAGAAGTTCATAACGATATAACATTCCTACGTTTTTATACTGATGAAGAATTTATGAGAGAGCATAATTATTTCTCTTATTCCTTTAATAGGAAGCAACAATCTAGTATAGTAGATGATATATCGGATGTAGAAGGTTGGGAGAAAGTTCGTGATGCGATGATTACGAATGTAGGTCTCAACAGAATACCGGTCGTATTCGTAGAAGAGATTGAGAAAGATGGAACACTTTCTCTCGTTCACGAGCACGATGGTAGAGATTTAGAAATGAATTACGCGCGTAAAGTGTTTGATCACATTAAAGCCCTTTGGCGTGGTGAGGTGAAATTAATCACCATAGTGGAAGATGAAATATGGGAGTTTTAGCATGACCACAACAAGCAAGTTTCTCGAATCGGTTAGAGAACACCGTGAGAGTAAGAAGAGAGAGAAGTTCTCCGGGGTACTGGAAGATTACCTAAAACTTATTGAGGAAGATCGCAACATTCCTGCTCTTGCTCACAAAAGACTTTACGAGAAGATTATCGGTGAGGGGGTTACAGTTTTAGACGAGACTGACCCGCGCTGTAATAAACTTTTCAATGGCGAGACAGTAAAGACTTACGATTACTTCTCAGGTCAGTTCTTTGGTATGGAGCGTCCTTTGGAGAAGGTTGTTCGTTTCCTTCACTCTGCTGCGATGAAGGGCGAGGAGAGCCGTCAGGTTCTTCTTCTTCTCGGTCCGGTAGGCGCAGGCAAGTCTGCTCTTGTAGAGCACATCAAGGGAGCACTTGAGCAGTGTGATCCAATCTATGCTTTGGATGGCTGTCCAATCCGTGAGGAGCCTCTTCACCTTATCCCGCGTTCTTTGCGTGATGAGTTTGCCGAGACATACGGCATCAAGATTGAAGGCGACCTTTGCCCTGTATGCCGTCACCGACTTCTAGAGGAGTACGGTGGTGACTTTACAAAGTTCCCAATCACAGAGTCTTCTTTCTCTGTTCGTGGGCGCAAGGGTGTCGGTGTTGTTCCTCCAATGGATCCAAACACACAGGATACAAGCCTTCTAATCGGCTCTGAGGACATTTCAAAGCTTGACTTATACCCAGAGGACGATCCGCGTGTTCTGTCTCTTAACGGAGCGTTCAACGTCGGCAACCGAGGCATCGTTGAGTTCGTTGAGGTTTTCAAGAATGAGATTGAGTTCCTTCACACAATGATCACAGCAACCCAGGAGAAGTCAGTTCCTTCTCCAGGCAAGCAAGCAATGATTTACTTTGATGGTGTTATTCTTGCTCACTGTAACGAAGCAGAGTGGAACAAGTTCAAGGCTGAGCACACAAACGAGGCTATCCTTGACCGTATCGTTCGTGTCAATGTTCCTTACTGCCTTGAGGTTGATCAGGAAGTAAGAATCTATGAGAAGTTGATCGGTCGTTCTGACTTTGATAGTCACATTGCTCCGCACACACTACGGGTTGCTGCAATGTTCTCCGTTCTTTCTCGCCTCAAGCCTTCCAACAAGGTTGATGCCCTAACCAAGATGAAGATCTACAACGGTGAGGAGATTGTTGAGAAGGGTCTCATCAAGAAGGTTGATATCAAGGATCTTCGCGAAGAGGTAGAGGACGAGGGTATGACTGGTATCTCTACTCGCTTTATCATGAAGGCGATCGATGCTGCACTAGCCGACTCCACAAAGAATATGATTACTCCAATCTCTATTCGCGAGTCTCTTATCAAGCAAGTAAAAGAGCAAATCGTAAACCCTGATGAGCGTAGCCGTTGCTTGGCTTTCCTTCAAAAGGTTCTTCACGAAGAGTATCTTTCTATCCTTGAGAAGGAAATCACGAAGGCTTTCGTTACAGCTTACGAAGAGCAGGCTGAGTCCCTATTCAACAACTACCTTGACCACGCCGAGGCTTACGTCAATAGCACCAAAGTCAAGGATCGTGTTACAAACGAAGAGATGGAAGCAGATGAGAAGTTCCTTTCCTCTATTGAGGAGCAGATTGGTATCAAGGGTTCTGCAAAGAACAACTTCCGTGCCGATATTACTTCTTACATGTTTGCGAAGCTTCGTAGAGGTGAGGTAATCGACTGGCGTTCTTACGGTCCGCTCCGTGAGGCAATTGAATCCAAGTTGGTTGCTTCTGTAAGAGATATTTCTCGTATCGTGACAAAGTCCAAGTCCAGAGATGTTAAGCAGCAAAAGAAGTTTAACGCAATGGTCCAGACTCTAATCGATGACTACGGTTATAACGAGGATTCAGCAGAAGAAGTAATTAAGTTTGCTTCAAACAATCTATGGCGCGACTCATAAACTCCCACTTCCACTAATCAGTGCGCCTATGAGAAGGGGTCGGTTTCGGCCCCTTCTTTTTTATTGGTGCCAAGCTTGATATTTTGCACCACTGAAAAGTTTGTTGATCACCTTTTTGGAATACAACGCGAATCCAAGGGTCTTGGGGGTCCAGATCTCCAAAGATATCAAGAACAATTCCGATTTGATCTGTTTTGGCCCAGCGGACTAAATCACCAACCTTCATTAATGGTAAGTCTCGTCATCTTTGGGATTAGAGAAATTGATGAACGAGATTTTGTCTCCTAGATCGTGTTGTGTGGATAGAACCATTTCTTTTGATGCTGTGTCGATATAGATAGAGATACTTTGATCTTCATCTAATTGCATCATATCGCTCATTCCAATTCTCATATCGCCATACTTTACAATAATCGCGTTAATGATTGACCCGAGCATCCCGGGATCATTAAGCATATCGTCAACATCTTGGGGAGGGTTATAAGCAGCCGACGCCATATCGGCTTCCATAGCAGTCATCGCCATGGCAATTTGCGATTTAGCTTCCGCGACTAATTTTTCATTTCTAGCTATCTCGTCTTGCATATCTTCGACAAGCGCAATAGCAGAATTACGGAGTGCAGTGTTGAATTTTCTTTCAAGGGCATTTCGTTTCCAGCCACGCCAGATATAGTAAGTCATACCAGCGTAGCAGACAACCATTATGCTATGGACAATTACAAAGAAACTCATAAGTTACTCTCCTATAGGTAACTAGTCTTCGAAGATAGATGAGTCAATAATGATTAACTTGTCGTCTTTTCCATACCCGACATTTGCTTGCCGAAGTTCTTGGGGCGAAATATCGTATTCTACCATTGCTTTGGATAGTTGGATAAAAGTTGGTCCAGCAACTTTTAGAAGACCTTCTTTATGGCGGTCGACCCAATCTTCGATGCCTCTACCTCGACGCGTCCGTGGCGATCGCCGGTCTTTACGGGAAAGCTTTGCGGCAGCAGTTGAAAGAACAAGCATTAATTCATCGGGATCATAAGGATTGATAGGAAGATAATCGTTTACGTTAGCCATTATGTATTTTGTCACGGCTGGGAATGTGTTCCGAACCGCTTCGTAATAGCGGCCATCATTATCGGTAATAGCCGGCTCTACGTAGTCCATGTAAACCCAAGTCCATTCGTCGTCGTGCGCATACACGCGCGGGGAAATTGAAGGGTACTTTCTTGCTATTTCGAAATCTTCTTTGTTCATTCTCATAGCGTCGTCGTAACCACCACGAGCATATTTCAGAACAACATTCGGATTTTCATTGAAGCCATACACAGTGCGGAAAGCGCCTGAACCTAACTTTTTGGCTTTGCCTTTTTCTACCAAGTCAATCAGAAACATTTTGATTGCTGCATACTTTGTTTTTGGCTTCCCAGTTTTCCGCGCTTTTATCCAGTCTTTAACCGTCTTTGGATAATCACGATTATCAAAAGCTCTTAAATCCTCAATATAAGGAAAGTAGCTAGCCTCTCCTTTAACTTCGTTCAAGGTGGAGAGGTGCGCCTTCCATCTCCAATGCCATACAGTGTTTGTTACTTTCATTTGTTTTCTTTCATCTCATCGTAAGTCAATATGCTTATTAGAATCATTAATGTTATCAGAAATCCCCATAGTAAATAAGACATATCATTGGCTCCTTTTATAAGTAGTTTCAAAAGTCCCGAAATTTTTCCTAGGAATTTTTTGGGCCCCTTCTCTTTTTGATTATCGTAGACTTTGAGGTATACGTAAGCTAGCTCAGAGCACCGTGTAAGATCATTCCCACACTCATCATCAGAAATGTCCCCCATATGATTATCAGCATTATTGTCGGCATTGTTCGAGCCTCCTTCCATAAGTAGTGAAGAAAAGTCTCAAAATTTTGGCTGCGCGTTGAAAACGTACTAAGGCAGCTAAGTTGGCCCCAACATTACCTAAGCACATACACCGGGCGCCCTATCCCCCCGGGGGGAGGGGGGGGTTAGGTTGGTTTGGTTTAGATTGCAGGCAAAAAAAAAGCCCCTCCGAAGAGGGGCC
>Ga0196899_1001475_pt1 | contig 11532 bp, 20 predicted proteins | sample VirMetDEL_Sep_01_FD_169095 | JGI IMG/M metagenome (GOLD analysis project Ga0196899, IMG submission 169095) | Aqueous microbial communities from the Delaware River and Bay under freshwater to marine salinity gradient to study organic matter... | ecosystem: Environmental > Aquatic > Marine >... | reverse complement strand
ATTTGATTATTCAATTGGATTCAACAATTCCACAAGAACATACTCGAAGCCGTTTGATTGAATCATTAATCAAAAAGCATTTGAGAGTTAATACAACTTTACATTCTTATTCAAGACATCTCTATGGGTGTTTAGATTGTAATAGAGAATTTCATTTAAACAAGCATGTTGATCCAATAGTATTGGTATGTCGAAAAGAAACTGCAGGTTGTGGATCTACTAAAATTGTTTATCTTGGTGTATTGGGGGAAGAAGAATGATATGCAAATTTTACAAATGTGATGCAAATGCTATGCAATTTCATCCAAGTGGTTATTGTTTTCAATGCTATCAAAAAGACCCATCGGTTTTCAAATCAGCAAAAAGAAAACAACTCAAAGTTTTAGATCTCTTTTCAGGATTAGGCGGTTTTTCCGAGGCTTTTGTTTTGAATAACGATGAGGTTCTTAGAATAGAAAATAATCCGCTTTTGTCTGAGGTAAAGCATACAGTTTTGATGGACGTTCGCAAATTAAGGGATATTATCAAGCAGGGTTTGATTGAGGGCGATTTAAACCCATATCTTTGCAATATCGACCTCATTGTTGCATCGCCACCTTGTTATGATTTTAGTTTAGCATTCTCAGCCCCTCAAGGTATTGTTTCCAGGAAGGGGAGAGAAGAATTTGAAGCATATGAACCAGACATGGATTTATTCTTGGTGACTTTGGAAATTATTGAAATGCTCAAACCTAGGTATTACATTATTGAAAACGTAAGAGGTTCAATCCGACATTGTGAAAAGATCGGTTTGAAACCTCGCCAAAAATTTCAAGCATACGTTCTTTATGGAAACTTTCCAATGTTCAAACCTCCAAAGATGCCAACAAAAGAAAAGAAAGACATCAAAGGCCATGGACATCCACTTAGAGCAAATTATAGGGCATTGATTCCTTTGGAATTGTCTGAAAGTCTTAGATCTGCTATTATCAATCAAAAAACAATTTTTGATTTTTCTGGAGTTGAAGAAGAATGAGATTGAAAATTTCAGATTGGGCTAATTCATATTATTGTTTTGAAGTTGGAGATGGTACAAGGTACACCGTCCATTTGACTCCAAATGAACACGGTGGAATTTATGTCATCGAAGGCAATGTCAAGAATACCAGCTTGTATATTTGGTTTGAAGGTGAAGAAGAACATGATTGTGAAATCAGACACCTATGCGGAAACAAGAACGAATACACAAAGAGAGCGATCTTGAAAATTATGTGGCTTCATCATACTGAGAGGATGAAACAATGACTGAAGTTGAAATTTGTATTACATGCGGAGAAGAATTAATTCCTGGTTTCATTATTCAAGATGAAATGATTATGCTTTGTCCTAATTGTGATGATGATTCTTGGGAAGATGAAACACATCCTGATGAATATTGTTCATGTCATCAAGGTGAAATAAACATATTTTGCAGGGGTTGTTTTTGATGACAAGTAAAAGATTGAACAATTGGATTGTTGAATTATTGCAGGAAGAGGAAACCATGACGACATCAGAAATTTTTGAATTTGTAAATAAAATATATTTTCACGGAGCAACTCGAAACCAATTATCAAATGTTTTAGCAAAATCAAAACAGATCGAAAAATATGGATTTGTTGAACATACAATTCATGGATTTCGTCATCGAGAGGTAATATGGAGGTTAAAACAATGAATCTTTTGGTGTTGTTTGCTGGTTCAAGAAGCGTTGAAAAAGTAGCAGAAAATATCGGATTCAAAACCTTTTCAATTGATATTGAAAACCTACCCGGTGTTGATTTAGTAAAAGATATTCAGAATTTGAAAATTTCTGATATTCCATTTATACCGGATCTTATTTGGGCTTCCCCTGATTGTAAAACATACACAATTGCCTCTATATCAAAACATAGAAACGGAATAGAACCAAAAAGTGAATATGCTAAGAAATGTGATTTAGTAAATGAAAATATGTGGCAGATTATTGATTATTTTAAAGTCCCATATTTTGTTGAAAATCCTAGAGGTATGTTCAGAAAGATGCCTTTTGTTAAAGATAGAATAAGAAAGGAAGTTTGTTATTGTAAGTATGGAGATATTCGGATGAAGCCCACTGATATATTTACAAATTTCAAACAATGGATTCCTCGGGAAATGTGTAAAAATTTCAAATATGATTCTTTAGGGAATATAATAGACAAACATTGTCATCATGAAAGTGCAAGAAGGGGTTCAAAAACAGGCACACAAGGTTTGAAAAATAATTTTGAAAGGTCAAAAATTCCAAAAGAATTAATCAAAGAAATACTTGAAATTTTTAAGGATTCCAAACTTTAGGCTTAGGCTTACTTGATTTCATAGTAGCAAAGCGGTTTGAAAGTGGTTGATTCTCTAGGGTTTGTTGTAATCCGATCTCATCAACCATCTTCAAAGCAATATCGACATGATTACCTTTCAAACCCATTCTATTCAACTTATTTCTAAGTGTTATTGAGTTTCGAGTACCTAAAGCAACATGAAAAGGGACACCTTGATTCAACTTTGCTATTCTTGAGGCTGAAATTCGGTCTAGTTGCCGTTGTAGTTCTCTATGATTCATCTTATTCCTCCTTCCGTTTTGCTGTTTTCTTCCTGGGTGGTTTAACAATACCTAATAGTATTTCTTTTTCTTCTATTGTATGATACCTCATAGGTCTAGACATCAAGTCTTTTTTCAATGGGTCTTTTTCTTCTTCGAGGAATTTAGGATAATTTGATTTGACCAAAACTTTGTCTTTAGCAGACCAAAAAAAATCCCTAAATCGTTCATCTTTACAGACTTTCGAAAGCTGGTATTGACCATATTGAATTTCTCCTTTCCATTCTTTACGCTCTTGAGGGATTAAGTCCTTATCCACCCATCGAATAATTGGCGAGATTGTTGTATATCTCAAAAGACTCAGATCAATACCACTCATTGATTGGGTGGTGAATATAACGGTCATACCACCACCGAAATGTGATAAAACCCCTGCTGATTTTGCTAAAGTCTGATTTGTTGAAGTCATAGCCGACCTCGAATTGAAATGTGTTGCTGAATCATCAAGTAGCCATATTGCAGGTTCATCTATCTTAGCAATATCATTGAATGATTCATTTGAAACTCTTCCCTTCCAATGTTCTGGTATTCCTTCCTGAATGACCTTTTCAGGAAAAGAGTCCAATATGATAGGTCTATTTGTGTATTCTATGGCATAATCAATAAGCGCGTAAGCGAGAGATGTTTTTCCACCTCTCGCACTTGCAACAATTGGAATTATTCCAGTTCCAAGGGCCGTTTTAAATTGACCATTTACCTCAAATCGTTGACCTTCTTTCAGAATAAGGTTCACAATCGAAGGGGGAAATCTGTTTTTCATTCTAAATCCTCAAGAATCCCATCTGTTTCGAGTTCAACATCAAGATCAACTCTTTTCTCATCTATCCCGAATGATTCGCTTATTTCAGTGGGGATTATTGAGCCGTATATTGTCCTTAATGCCCAATCAACAATTTCAATTGATTGTTTTTCCACCTCAATGCCTACTGTTTGGGCCGAAATTCGAGATTCTTTGAGGGTTGATTCGAGCATATTTGTTAATTTATCCAAAGTTTCCAAATCTCTTACCTGGTCAATTGGAGTCATTGAACCAAATGCAGAACCTTTGGCTTTCATTGATTCTTTGTCCAGTGAATTCAGAATAATTCTTGAAACGCCTGTTTCAGATTGAAAACGCGTACCAATTCCTTCGATTTCAAGACCCACATTCTTACCAATTCTAAATTCTGTTAATTTGAAAGGGCCATCTGTAATCAAAAATAATTCAGCCCCATCTTTGGCACGTTCTTGAAGAAAAGGTATGAAAAGAAATGAACCAAGAATCGAAATCCAAAACCAAGAAGGAATTTCACCCAACATAAAATAAGATCCAACAGCCAAGATTATCAAAAAGATGAATCCTGTTGTTATGTAGGTGGTTGAAACGAATACATCTGCCCAAGTTCGACGTTTAGCCCCTCCATAATCAGTTGATTCCAATTCAGTTTCAGTCATTTGACCACTTCCTCGATAAAATTCTTATTGACATAAGATTCTATCAACTTCCAATAAACATAGACACACAAAACCCAAACTGTGACAATACTCAAAATTGAAGCCCATACTTCTCTTGAATCAGATGCATCTATTGAAATAAATTCGGTTTTAGGAATTTGATTCAACAGTAAAAATTGACCTTCCCATTCTAAACGATCGGGATAAATTTCAATCGAATAATTTTGAACATATTCATTTGTTTGTACTGTTAAATTGTGTTGTCCTTCGTTAAATGTTAGAATCATTGAATTGTTTGAGATTGCATAAAATTGACCTTCAAGATTTACCTGCAAGTATTCACAATTGGTAATAAATTGAATTTCTTGACCAAATACCTTGGATTGGTTTAATATCAAAAAGTTGTAATCTTCCGAGCTGGTATAAGCGTAATGAATGCAGGGTTTTTCTTGATCAACAGGTGGCTCTTGACTGCTGACGCTCGGAAGAAGGAGAAGACCAAGCGTGACGAACAAGAACAGTCTAAGAGCCGTGTGTTTTTTTAATTCCTTCAATTTTACCTCTCCTTCTATTTACCATCTTCATCGCCTCGCAAAAAAACTACTTCCGAAGGCCGTAATTGAACCAAAAACAAATTCAGAACCAGCCCCTATTAACCTAAAAGGTGCGGTAAGAATACTAAAGAAACCTACTCCGCCTTCGATAACCCCGCCTAAGGCATCAAATATGTTAAAGGCCAAAAATAATGAAAAGGCTATTAACGCGATCGTTGCGATTAATGCAATAATAACAATAATTTTGAACAATTGATTTACCAAACCTTCATCTTTAGTGGCACTTTGAACCACTGCTCCCGCTACTAATTGTCCAACCATTTCAACACCTACATAATTGCTTGACGGTAATTAATTAGATTATTCACCCAAACCGTCATTAAAAATCCAAGAGATAAAAGGAAAAGATAACCAATTATACCAACTTGACCGTTCAAACATCCTCTAATGAAAGTTTCAAAATTTGTGTAACCATAGAGGAAATTGATTGAAACTATTTGGGTACTTAATCCACCAAATGCGCGTGTTAATCCGTTATTCAGATAACCAGCAGATGAAGCACCACCAACGACAGTTATTGAGATCAAGAATGTTATGATGTAAAGAATAATTTCAAACAATTCAAACCCTCCCTTTGAATGAATTCATAACTGGATCGAAATAAGGCGTTGATGACAAAGCAACCAAGAAAACAATAACTGCGAGAACCAATGTTCCAGTTTTTATCAAAAATCCTGCTTCAACAGGATTCATTTCTCGATGTTGCACACCTAAGTACCAATTCTCGCCCCCTGCAAATGGTAACAAAGTTGAACCGAATTCATCGGGTGATTCTAAGTTCACAAAATTTTCTAAAGTTAGTATAATTGAAGTGTTGTCCCAATCTCCAATATTGTTGAAAGTGTGGATCTCTAAACTTTCAAATCCTGTAAAGTCAAATTCAACAAAGAAACCTACTGAACATACTGCGTCCCATGTACCGTGGGCATTATCAAATTGAGAATACTCGAAACGGTTTGAAGTTTCAAATTCAAAATTTGAATATGTTATTGTGTCATTACCATAAACAAAGGTGATTTCACCTTCAAATGTTAAATTGTTTTCAAAATTAGTGTTGCAGTTGTACGCGTCACCGCCTACCATCCAATACCTTAACGAATCAAGAGTTTCTCCTTGTTCAATTTCATTGTTGAAGTATTGAGAGAGTTGCCATGAAAAGATCTCACTTCCCGAACGCCCTGCATAAGCATTGTTGGACCCAGGGGCATGATGAGATTGTTTTACAGTTGCACTCCTAACGTCAAAATAATCATTTGAACGAAAATATCCGCCAAATGGATAAGGTTGGGGGTTTCCTGATAATGACATCCATTGTTCGGGATCGTTATTCACCAAACCCGTATCAGAATATACCCCTTCACAAACTCCATTTGTAATATATGCACAATCTAACTTACCTGTATTTGAAGGTGGATAATATGTATCATACCAGCTTGTTAGGTTTGAACCTCCATTCTCAAGCCAAAAAGAATTATCTTGTAAAGCGATATTTTCATCATGCAATTGCATAGAATTTATCCAAGCCTCATCAGTTGATGAGCCTGCATTTGAAATAAATGCGACAGCAAAAGGCATGAATCCAAGAATGAAAACAATCGCGAGAATATTCCATTGGATTGGGTTCAATGGGTTCTCTTTTTTAGCAATAATAATCCTCTCCTTCTATTCATTTATTCATGGTGGACAATTTACTCTTGGGATTCCTTGGGCATCAAGCCATGTGTTTGCATCAATCTTTTCTAATGGGTTTGAATCATAAAGACCTTGATCGTAAGCATCACAAACGAAAACAAAACCGCCATAATCACGGTGGTACTCGAACAAAGAAGGATAATCTCTTATTGAATTATATCTTTCATTGAGAGGTGTATCTGATTCACCGTTTCCATCATTGTAAGGATAATAGAAACATGAGTCATCTTCGACATCAATTCCTCCATCAATTGACCCTTGATCTGAATCATTGTCTATGCCATCGGTGCATTCACTGGAATAACCCATGGGGGTATTAATTCCAGTAAATGCTGTTGCAAATAATAGCAACACCAAAGCAAGGATTAGACCATTGCGAGCGTTATTCATGGGGCTAACCCCATTCAATTGCGCTTCAATAGTGTAACGATTCCAGCAACCATGGAAGAAGCAAGGAAGAGCATATATGAGTTCGTTGCATCATCATAGTTAGCCCAAACCCGATCTCCTTGAATGATGTCGAATACTTCAGTGCTGAAAGCAGTAAAAGCAACCAATCCAACAATAACGGGCATAAACGTAATGAGTGTATTTACAAACGGAGGGTTATTGCTTGAACGACGTAGAAGGCCGAGCCCTGCTGTTCCCAAGATCGTGGTGAAGACCCCGAGGACGGCGATTCGATCTACGAAATCCACTTGCCCCCCGAAAACCGCCGTGGTATTCGGATCAAGAGGGTTTGCTGGATCGTTGGGGTCAACGACTACTTGAACCGCTTCTCCGATTCCGATGTTCAAAGCCATAAACAGCCCTGAAAGGACTGCAATTGCTACTGCTATTGTTGATACTTGTTTTTGCCATGACATGATATTTTCACCTGTGGTATTTGGACCGAATGATGTTTAACATATAAACAAAAATCCAATCATTTGGAAATGAAACCCCTAAAGGGTTTCAATTTTTTCAATCCATCTTTGAATTGTTCGAGGATGAATGAAATCTAAATTTCCATTGAATGAATACATTGTCACCTTACTACCAGCTCTTGATTCAAAACCATATCGAGAATAGCACATCATTATCCTGGCAACTTCTCGATTTGTCTTACCATTATGGAACATTTGATTGAATGTGAATGTCAACTCATCAAGACTTAGATCTCCTTTCGATTTCAAAATAAAACCTATGCGAATCCAATCGAGCCTTCGTCTAGCCCTCAATTTGTCCAAACTCATTGATCTGAATAAACAGCCTAGACCTTATCTTCTTTGCGAGGCGAAGCCGAGCCAATGCGGAAGGGGGCGACCTAAAGCCCCCTTCCGCTGAATACAAATACTACTTCTAACTCCAATGAGTTAGTGGGAGGCCGACAGGCCGTCATATCCACTAAGTTTAAGCACCCTTGCGAGGTTTTTAGGGTGAACCATTAGTATATTTCATAAATCTATAAATAGGTGAATCCCTTCGTTTGGTTTGAAGGGGAACAAAAATGTGGACCGATACTGAAGAATTACCAATGAAGATCGAATTTACAAAATTAGATGAAGGCTGTATGGAGTGCGGTAAAGATCGCCAATGCTCAAATTTCAACCATGAAATGTTGACTCATTGGCAAATGAAGATATGCGGAGAATGCTACAAAACTTACTATGACATTTATGACGAAGAAGGACATTTTAAGGGGGAATAATGTTAGAAGAAACAGATCAATTGATTAAAAAACAAGAAGGTGAATGAAATGAAAAAAATCAATATATGCATTAACAATAGGGACAGTTGTGTAAAATTTACAAACTTTTGGTTGACGGGCGGTAAATGTGTTTGTGAATTGACCGATAAAGAATTTCAACTATATTGCGAAAGGTGAATTCTATGGGAAGAAAAAGAGTCGCAAGAGGTAAAACAAGAGAGCCGATCACCATCTCATTGCCAAGAGATTTGATTATTCAATTGGATTCAACAATTCCACAAGAACATACTCGAAGCCGTTTGATTGAATCATTAATCAAAAAGCATTTGAGAGTTAATACAACTTTACATTCTTATTCAAGACATCTCTATGGCTGTTTAGATTGTAATAGAGAATTTCATTTAAACAAGCATGTGGATCCAATAGTATTGGTATGTAGAAAAGAAACTGCTGGTTGCGGATCTATTAAAATTGTTTATCTTGGTGTATTGGAGGAAGAAGAATGAGTAAAAAAATAATGTTGACAAAAATCCATAATTGCATTGGTATTAATTCAACAGACACACATAATTTAACTCCATTCGAGGATTTATTCAGAATTGCAACAAATGATTTGATTTTGGATAACTTAATTGGAGATCTAAAAATAATTGATCCATTTGCGAGAATGTGTCTTTGGGGTACAAAGAGAAACGACATTAACCCCAAATTTTTAGGCCAATATACTACACACTGTATGGATGCCTTGGAATTCTTGAATTCTGAACCTACTGGTGAAGCACACGTCGTTCTTTTAGATCCACCATTCTCAAATAGACAAAGTGAAGAAGAATATGGGACAAACAATCTCTATGCAAATCCAAAATATATGGCTGATTTAGGAAAAGAAATCTTTAGAATTCTAAAGCCTGGTGGCTATGTTGTAAAATGTGGATTTAATTCAAATCCACCAGCTCGGGGTTTCCAAATGGTTGAATTGTCAATTTGTAATATGGGAGCATCAAGAAATGACATTATCATTACTCTCTGGAAAAAGAATCAAAAAACACTAACCAATTTGATTGGTTTGGCTTAGGTGATATTATGTTGAAGATTAAGGATTTTAGAGTAAATCGTTTCGAGTCATTCTATGTTTTTGAAATGATACCATCTGACGGCACTTGTTACACAGTTCAATTCTTATCGGCTGAATATGGGGGGATCTATGTTATTGTGAATGAATCTAGTTGTTGGCGTTGGCATGGTGGAAAAGACATCAAGTTCTTGATGGGAAAAGAAAACGATTACACAAAAAATGCAGTTATTGCAATCATGAATTATCATATTGAAAGGTGGTCTTTGGATGTCTGAAATTGAAATTTGTATTACATGCGGAGAAGAATTGATTGCTAGCTTCATTATTCAGGATGATATGATTATGCTTTGTCCTAATTGCGATGATGATTCCTGGGAAGATGAAACACATCCCGACGAATACTGTTCATGTCATCAAGGTGAAATAAACATATTTTGCAGGGGTTGTTTTTGATGACATGTGAAGTGCCAAATTGTAAAAGAAAAGTATCTCGATTGATGGAAACTGTAGGATTTGGTGAACCTGTTTATGCTTGTGGATATTGTTGCCGAAGAAATATAAATTGGTATTCAAATGAATATGGTATTCAATCGGTTATTGAAGTAAAGACTCCTAATCACTGGAAGCCTGTTGAATATCATGAAGATTATGTTATGGTATGGTGCAAATTATGAAAATAAATAATTCCTGCATTTGTAAAGAGAACGGCAAGATTCCTCAAATCAGAACCCAACCTTCTTTGGTTCGAGGATGGCTAACTGAGATCGTTTGTTTTACCTGCAATATGTGGAGAGGGGGAATAAAAGAATGAGTAAAGTTAGAAGATTGAACAATTGGATTGTTGAATTATTGAAAGATGAGGGACAAATGACTTCATCCGAAATTTATGAATTTGTAAATCGAATGTATTATCATGGAGCAACTCGAAACCAATTATCAAATGTTTTAGCCAAGTCAAAAGAGATCCAAAAAGATGGATTCATTGAACACACAATGAACGGTTTTCGTCATCGAGAGGTAATATGGAAACTTAAGGATTCCAAATTTTAGGCTTGGGCTTACTTGACTTCATTGTTGCAAAGCGGTTTGAAAGTGGTTGATTCTCTAGGGTTTGTTGTAATCCGATCTCATCAACCATCTTCAATGCTACATCAACATGGTTACCTTTCAAACCCATTCGATTCAACTTATTTCTGAGAGTTATTGAATTTCGATGACCCAATGCGACATGAAAAGGGACACCTTGATTCAACTTTGCAATTCTTGAGGCTGAAATTCGGTCTAGTTGTCGTTGTAGTTCTCTATGATTCATCTTTTTCCGCCTTCCGTTTTGCTGTTTTCTTCCTGGGTGGTTTAACAATACCCAGGAGTATTTCTTTTTCTTGTACTGTATGATACCTCATGGGTCTTGACATCAAGTCTTTTTTCAATGGGTCTTTTTCTTCTCCCAGGAATTTAGGATAATTTGATTTAACGAGAACCTTATCTTTAGCCGACCAGAAAAAATCCCTATATCTTTCATCTTTACAGACTTTACCAAGCTGGTATTGACCGTATTGTATTTCACTTTTCCATTCTTTGCGTTCTTGGGGAATTAAGTCCTTATCCACCCATCTAATAATTGGTGAGATTGTAGTATATCTCAAAAGACTTAGATCAATACCACTCATAGATTGAGTGGTGAAGATTACAGTCATACCACCTCCAAAGTGAGATAAAACACCGGCTGATTTTGCTAAAGTTTGATTAGTTGAAGTCATAGCAGATCTTGAATTGAAATGTGTTGCCGAATCATCAAGTAACCATATTGCAGGTTCATCAATTTTCGCGATATCGTTAAATGATTCATTTGAAACTCTTCCTTCCCAATGCTCTGGAATTCCTTCATCAATTACTTTTTGAGGAAAAGAGTCCAAAATAATAGGTCTATTTGTGTATTCTATCGCATAATCAATAAGCGCGTAAGCAAGAGATGTTTTCCCACCTCTAGCACTGGCAACAATTGGGATGATTCCAGTTCCAAGTGCCGTTTTAAATTGACCATCAACCTCGAATCGTTGACCTTCTTTAAGAAGAAGGTTCACAATTGAAGGGGGAAATCTGTTTTTCATTCTAAATCCTCAAGAATTCCATCCGTTTCAAGTTCAACATCAAGATCAACTCTTTTCTCATCTATCCCGAATGATTCGCTTATTTCAGTGGGGATAATTGAGCCGTATATTGTCTTTAGAGCCCAATCAACGATTTCAATTGATTGTTTTTCCACCTCAATGCCTACTGTTTGGGCCGAAATTCGAGATTCTTTAAGGGTTGATTCAAGCATATTGGTTAATTTGTCCAAAGTTTGCAAATCTCTTACCTGGTCTATTGGAGTCATTGAACCAAAAGC
>Ga0196899_1001472_pt1 | contig 11547 bp, 12 predicted proteins | sample VirMetDEL_Sep_01_FD_169095 | JGI IMG/M metagenome (GOLD analysis project Ga0196899, IMG submission 169095) | Aqueous microbial communities from the Delaware River and Bay under freshwater to marine salinity gradient to study organic matter... | ecosystem: Environmental > Aquatic > Marine >... | reverse complement strand
ACCTAATTGTATAATATCAGGCAAATCATCATCTTCATAATCATCATCTTGATCGTAATAAATCTGATGACAATACTTCAAATATGTCTTGCAAACTGCACACCAACAATAACATGATTTCCAAGGTCTGCAACACAAATGGCAATTATATATATAAAAATTAACCCGTAATTGTATTAACACTTTATTAAATACAACCTTGAACGTATCATCATATTCATATATTTTTCTTGTAATTTCAACAGGTAGTTTATCCATTGTTATATATATAATTCAAATTTTATTTCAAAATGAATTTAACATCTTTATATTTTTTATTAGCATTATCAACAGCACCTTTAAGGGTTGGTTTTTCCCATAAAATATATCTGCTCATCCACGCTGGTGATGCTATGTTTGATTTACTCCAATCTTCTTTAGAATGTCGTGCTATATAAGCTTCTTTCCTTTGTGGATCTTTGTGCTTTGTGTAATCGCTATGACCAGAGGCACCGAAACTAATAGTTTTAGTGCCATCTATTATTGCGTCAAATTTTTTAGATTTTTTCTTCGAGGGTGATATTACAATCTCCATTTTTATTTTAATATATATATATAATATTTAAAAAATGCAAACCCCAACAATTAAACCGATACAATTAAAAGAATATAACTGCAAACAATCTAAATATAACGATGTTGTACCTAAACTTCCGATGCGATCTATGTTAGTTGGGCCCAGTTCATCAGGCAAAACAGTGCTTTTAAGTAATATGGTTCTTGATATTTACAGGGATTGCTTTTCAAGAATCTATGTATGGAGTCCAAGTATAGAGGTTGATTCAACTTGGAAACCTGTAAAAGATTATATTAGAGATCATATTAAACCAAACGAAAGAGAAAAGATATACTTTGATTCATATGACCCAGCAGAGTTAGAACAAGTTATAAATACTCAAAAGAAAGTTATAGATTATCAAAAAGAGCAAAAACATAAAGATTTATACCAAATATTGATCATTGTAGATGATTTTGCCGATAATCCTGATTTTACACGAAAAAGCACCTTATTACACCAATTATACATAAGGGGACGACATTATATGATTTCAACTATTACAGCAACCCAGGCGTACAAACAAATTTCGCCAATCGTAAGAAAGAATATGACTCATCTATTTATTTACAGATTAAGGAATTACGCAGATTTAGAAGCAATCGTAGAAGAATTAAGTGCAGTGTATGACAAAAAAACATTACTAGAAATATATCATGCAGCAATAGATGAACCATATTCATTCCTTTATGTCAATCTTATGAGTAAAGATAGAACCAAAATGTTTATGAATAAATTTCAAGAATATTTAAATCCAAGTTAAAAATATTTTTTATAATAATATATATATAATGACTTCTATTACACTAACTAACAGTGAAGGTAAATTAATAAATTATGAGAATTCATTTATTGAAACAATATTATTACAATTAAATAGTTCAAATAACTATTACACAACAGGTGATAATGATATTATTTTTATTAAGATTGGTAGTAGTAAGGTTTTAATCTTAGATTATACTTATCATATTAATAGAAATATTTTTCAAAATTATACAATTAACGAAAATATAATAAATCAATTTGGATTAGAATTTGTTTTAAAGAACACTTCAAACGAATACACAATACAAGGTGTTTATACAGCTAATTCTTACATTGGAACTATAACTGAATTACAAGATGTTTATTTGGCACTTTATGATACAAATACTAATCCAAATAGTTATACTGGTAGTGAAAATATAGATATTACAGATAATCAAATATCATTAACATTTCCTTTAAAAATAAATGGCGAAACGGTTTTACATCCACGAAATTATGGTGGTGCAGTGTTTGAAATGTTAAGTGGAACAGACAATTTTGCATTCAGACAAAACTCAATTCATGGTGGTGCTCCAATTGCAATATTCAATTCAGAAACTAAATTTTGTCAGTTTTTCGGTGATTTAGACATACCTAATTATTATAATACGACTTCAATAGATAATTTAGTTTCAAATATCTATAATACTTTTTATGATAAACCATATATTGATAGTTTAATAGACAATTATTATGATAATACATATATTGATAATTTAGATAACGAACTAAGCGCATTGATACTAAATACTTACACTAAAACAGAAGTAGATACGTTATTAACAAATTATTATGATATTACATATCTAAATAATCAGTTTGATTCTAAAGCAAACATTTCAACGACTTATACTAAAACGGAAGTAGATAATTTACTTCTCTCACTTGACTTTACTAATATATTTTACCAAAAAGAACAAGTTGATACCCTATTGACTTTTAAACAAGATAATTTAATAGATAAATCATTAGAATTATCGCTATTATACAATGGAAAATATCTACAATCAGTTGTCCCAGGAAATAATATTACAATGTCATATGCGTTATCAGGGACAGATGCTAATGTGAGAAATATTCTTATAAGTGCTGATTTAAGTAATTACCATACAAAAGCATATATAGATAATCAAATTTCAGGTTTAGTAACAACTGATTACTTGAATTTAAAATATACTAATAGTGTTGATTTATCTACAAATTATTATAATAAAACAGAAGTAGATACGCAATTAACTAATTACTATACAACAACCTATTTAGATGATTGGATTACGGCTGAGTTATATGTTTTAGAAAATAATTTTACAAACTATTATAATAAAACTGAAACAGATAATATTTTAGCATCTTATCATACTGGGTCTTATGTTGATACTAACTTCTATGATAAAGCTGAAACAAACAATCTATTAATAAATTTAAATACTCAGCAAGTTATAGCAACAAGGCCTGATGGTGTTGGTGGTAGATATGATTATGCACTTCAAGTAATAAATAACACCGATTGGTGGGAGGTAATGAAAATAGAATCTACAAAAGCTGGTGATGGATGCCTTGTTGAATATGTGCTCAATGGTTGTTCATCAAATTTTGTGTCAGGATATCTTCAGAATCCATGCAGATTTATTATTGCATACGATCATGCCGGAGGACCTGGTTTAACTGTTCAGAATAATGGAAGCGCTACGTTATCTGGGTCTTTAACACAAAATAGTGATGCTTCTTTAAAAGACAATGTTGAAGATGTTGAGTTAAATGATTGTATGAATATGTTAGAAAATATTCACGTAAAAACATACACGAGAAATGATATGGAAGAGGGTAATAAACGTATCGGTTTTATCGCACAAGATGTAAAACAAAATCTACCAGACAAGTTTGATAATATAATAGGAAGCAATATTATCACTGACAAGGATACCAAAGAAAACAGAGACATAATGACTATGGATTACGCCAGGATGGTTTGTATATTATGGAAAATTGTACAGAATCAAGAACAGCGCATTAAAGCATTAGAGGTCCGCTGAAAAAGCAAAAAAAAAATAATTATTTATTTATTTAATAATATTTTATTTTTTTTATTCATTTATACACCTGAAATAATAATTGGTGAACCATCTACAAGATTAGTATGGGGCAGGGTTGGATGCTTATACAAGTGGTCCACAACTTGAATTCTTGGCCTGTCTTTATCAGCACGATCAGTCTCCATTTTAGGGTTTGAATCAGTCGTCCAGGGCAACCCAATACATCTAAAACCCACAGAAGCAAGTGCTTCAGGAAGACTTACGGTGTCGGCCATAGAACGATGAATAGCCCTAACTTCAGCACCGTGATAAGTAAATACATAAGAATTCATCATTTTCTGATTAATATAAGTATTTTCCAGAATAAGAAGTTTAGATCTTAAGTTAAGAATAGTAATATCTTCATTAGGACTTAGAGAATAAATTTTGTTCTGTTCCATGTAATGAATGCATTTTAAAGCAGTACTTAAAGTATCAAAAACCTGCTGTGTAATTCCTGTTGATAGAATAAGATCTACAGAACCAGTAAATATTACATCGCTACTACCAGCAGGTACAGCGAAAGAATCACTGTATGCTGTGAAATCTGATGCGTTAAGGAGCGCCATAGTTCAAATATATATATAATAATAAAATAAAAATAATTAAAAATAAATTATAATTGCTTTGGAGGCGAACTATGGTTCGCCTCCTACAGACCAATACTTACTTTTGGTTTAGGTTTTGTAGTCTGTTGTTCTACTGGTGTTTTTGCAGTAAGTGTATTACTTTCATCTAATTTATCCCTTATAGCATCATAACCATTTAATGATTTTACTTTAATTGTTTTATTATTTGTATTTTGTTTTTTAGGTGGAATTATTAACTCTACCTCTTTATTAAAGAAAGTCATAATATATTTAATAATCAAAATTATTTTTTATTATTAATATATAAAAGTTAAAATGGATAAAATCAAGAAGGTATATATTGATAGTAGATATAAAGCTAGTGGGAGTGTAAGTAATAGTGATTTTAAGTTTGAATTAAAAGAAGCACTTGATTTACCTGAAAATACAGTGTGTTATGTTGATGATATCTCTATTCCTCACTCATGGTATACGATTGAAGATTATAATAACAAATTATACGTAGAGCTAACAAACACAGACCAAACAAAGAGTTATACTGTTTTAACGATAGAAACAGGTAATTACACTGGCGCTTCTTTGGCTGCTATAATTCATACCACGCTACGACTGAGGTTTATTTACGAAGATTTTTCTTGTACTTATCTCCCTTCAAAAGGCGTGCTAAGCTTTTATGCAAATAAGTTGTTTAGAATTTTTACTGATTTAGACGTCGGTCTCGCCACTATTTTATCCGTTTCTTGGGTTGATAATAATGGCGAACCTACAAGTGTTGATTCATCAAATTTAATGTCAATTAATGATGTTTTGCGACATTCTACACCACAACCTGAGCCCAGCAATGCTTTTGAAAGTGGATTTTTAGATTTATTAAACACGCATAATATTTATATGCATTGTGATAATTTAGGACATTATTCTACTCTTGGGGTAAGAGGTGAAAATACAATTATTAAAAAAGTGCCTGTTTCAAGTAGTTTTGGTTATCTGATTATGGATAGTGTTGTTGCACCTCACGATAAAATAGATGTTAGCAGACAGCTAATAAAAACTCTTCATTTTACATTAAAGAATGTGCACGGTAATGTAATTAATCTAAATGGATCACACATATCATTCTCCCTTATTTTCCAAACCATTGAATAATGCGAAGAACCCAAAGGGTTCTTCCATTGGAAGACTGACAAGGTCAGTCTTCACTTTAATTATTTAATTTAATTTTTGAATTTATTTTGTCAAAATATATATAAATAGTCAAAATGTCAGAAGAAGAAACTCGGGAGCAGATTGAGGAAATAATTAATAATAATAATGAAGAACCTATTAAAGAAGAAGTTAAACAAGAAGAACCTATTAAAGAAGAAGTTAAACAAGAAATTAAGCCTAAAAGTAAGGCTAAAAGTAAGGCTAAACCTAAACAAATTAAAATCACGAAAGAACCGGTTGAACCAGTACAGAAAATTGAAGAACCAGTAGTTGAAGAACCAGTAGTTGAAGAACCAGTAGTTGAAGAAAAACCAAAGAAAATAGATAAGTTAAAAGAAATTGTTAAATGTCCTGACTGCACGATGAGTATGACCCAACATACACTTAAATATATACATAAACGAAGAGGTTTTTGTAAAGCAGATTTAAAAACACCAGAAGTAAAAACACCAGAAGTAACAGTCCCTTCACCTTCACCTCAACCTGAACAACCTAAAACAAAAATAACAGAAGATATTGTAAATGATTATATTAAAGAAAATCCTGATATTATTTCTAATTATTTACGTAATGAACGAGCTTTGAAAGCACAACGAAAACAAATGAATGCAAGGTCATTATTAAATAATGCATTTTAAAATATTTATTTATTTTATTATATATATTAAAGCTATGACGAACAATAAGAAGGCAAACCCTAAGGCATTAATGCCTAAGGGTTATGAAATTAATAATAAATTAATGGAAGAAATGAAAAAGAAAAGGGCAAACATAGTATCATCGGTCCAATTTAGAAATGAACTTTTAGAATCGCAAAAAAGGATTAATTATCAGAACGAATTTGATAGGCTTCAAGGTGCTAAAATACTGCCTGGTTTAGACCCTCAAATCAAAACGAGAATGCAAGAATTACAAAAAATGGCGCGACAATCACTTAAAGGTGATACACATAGAATTTATTCTACTAAATTTTCATAAAACTATTTTTTATAATATATAAAGATGGATTCATATCATAAAAGAAAAAAGTTATTAGAAGAGAAATATGGTAAGTTAATTAATGTTAGACCATACAATGATGAGCTTGTTAATAATAAAATAGCATCAGATAAGCAACAAAAATACATTAAAGAAATACAAGATATATCTGATGAAGAAGGGTTGAAAAGAGCATACGAAGCAAGAGATGGGTTATATCAACATTATAATAAATTATTTATTGCTGGAACTAAGGACTGGCCTGGTGATGCGATAGACGATTTAAAACTACCTTTTGATGATACTTTAAATAAGACTAAACGAGGTAGAGATGCAGATGCTTATTATCGCAGTCATCATGAAATAGATACTGTTATAGGTCATAGTTTAGGAGGTGCAGTAGCACTATCATTACAAACCGCATATAAAAAACAAGATGGAAACCCTTATGGAATAGTTCAATCCAAAACATTTGGGGCACCTACTGTATCAGGTAATATATCAAATCCATTATTAAAAAATATAGTTAAAGATGAGATAGTGTCAGCCGGTGTTGCTGGTGGGCTATCTATAGGAGCATTTGCTGATAGTGCTATTGGTTTTGCTGATGGTGGGTTACTGGCTGGTTTAGGTGCTGATATAGGTAAAAAGGTATCAACCGATTTTGCTAACAGATTAACCTCAGATACTAATACATCACCTGACAGAATACGATATTTCGGAGATCCTATTTCAGCCTTTGACTTTAACGCTAAAACAGTAATGCCATCATTCGGATTTAGATGGAAGAATAGTGCCCATTCTTATAAAGAATTGTTTATACAAGACGCTGTGCCTCTACATGACACTCCTAAAAACCCATTAACTCCTTCAGGCAATGACTCAGATGCTCAAATAATAACAGAATAAATTAAATTAAATTAATAAAATATTATTTTTTTGATTAATATATAAGTTAAACAATTATGGCTCAATCAATCAAAGGTTTAAGATTAAAACCGACATATGAACAGTTGATAGGTGTAGCAGTATCAGATGAATTACGTAACATTAAATTCCCCAATCGTGATTCAACGTTTTTAAGAAATGGGTTCGTTCTGTCCCAGCTTGACGGAGAAGGGCAACGTGTCATGGAACGTCAGCAAGAAATGGCATCCAAAGAAGCATATAAAGAACATTTATTGAAAGAAATTGCGAAAAATACTGGTTCTAACTTACATGATTTAAGAAATGATGCACATCACGAGTTAAGAAGAGATAGAGTTGAATCATTGATAACTACACCTACAAGACCACAAACTTTTGATATGACGATAGATGATTATGATGATGATGGTGCGTCATTTGATACACCTCTCGTTTCTGATTATTCAAGTAAAATAAATCGTATATTAAATTTTGAAGAAGAAGAAGAAATTGAAACAAAAAATATACAAGAAAATAAAAGAGAACAAACAAGGAAGGAACTATCTCAGCTTTTAGATGACACAGAAGATGAAATAGTTGAAAGACCAAGCGGAAGCCAAGAAACACAAAATTATGATCTTGTAAAAAAAGTAAAAAAAGATAGCCGAGATGCTGAAGATACATCGAGACAACGAGGGCGACCTCCTAAAACTCCAAAAGTAGAACAGGGAACAGATGATACTGATAAAAAAAGAGGAAGACCACCCAAAACACCAGAAAAGAAGACAGACGAAGTTTTTAAAAAACCTCCTGAAGAAAAGCAAAAACCTACCATAGATGAATCAATAGCAAATATGAAAAAAGCAAAAGAAACCTTAACTAAATTAGAAGAAAAAAATCTGCAAAGTACCAATGAGCATTTTTGGCATATTAAACAACTAAAGACCGTTGTAAAAGAGTTTAATGCAAGAACAGGCTATAATATAGAAATCCGAAAAGAAGGTAGAGTATCAAAGGCATACGCCCCTAATGGCAATGAAATGACAAAGTCGCAGATGATTAAAATAATAATAGAACACAATAAGAAAATGAACTCACAGGCACTAAAAGGTATGAGACATAATTAATGCTTTAACATTAATCAATTAATTAATTAAATAATTTATTTTTCTTTTTTTAATCTTATATAAAAACATTTGTTAAATTATAGTCAAAAGTGTTCAAAAACTTTGACAAAATGGAACATCACGCACAATCAGTCGATGATGCTCTCATTGGTGGGCTTTCTTACAAGCTTAAACCTGGTGCTTCCTATGTCACGAACAGGAGGAGTGTTTCATATTTTGCTTCTGGCGGTAATCAGTATTCGCCAAATGGTGTAAAAGTGATGAAATTTAACCTTACTGGCGACCAGTGGATGGACCCCAGCACTTTTCGTGTTATGTTTCAACTGAACAACAAAGAATCAGGGCCGTTGAATTTTCTTAAACCTCTGCATTGGAATCCAGCTATTTTCTTTAGGCGCTGCCGCTTAATCGCAGGTGGCCAGGTCATTGAAGACATTGACAATTTTAATCGTCTTTCTCTGATGCTTACTGCTCTCAAACCCGAAGAGGAACAGCTCGAAATCGCTACGGAAGGTTTTGGTTCATTTGATAATCATCATAGTCTTGCGACTGGAGACGGTACCAATAACGAAGACCTTGATGAACGAAAGGAATATCGCGAAAACGACTTTAATGAGAGTGGTGTTATTGCAACTTCGCGTAGAGTTTTATTCAAACCGATGTTAGGTATGTTTAATCAAGAGAAGCTCATTCCTCTAAGGTATTGCGGGGGGCTTCAGATTGAGCTTGAGTTAGTCAATAATCTTACAGAACCTATATTTGTAGGCCTTAATAGTGGAATCAACTATAAATCAGTTTGGGATATTACTGATATCCAATGTAAATGTGATCTGCTGACTCTTGATAACTCACTTGAAAACGAATATGCTTCACATCTGCTGTCAGGAAAAACTTTACCGATCAATTTCTCAACTTGGAATCACACCAATCAAACTACAAATAGCGAATCGGATTTCTCTATTCATATTAACCGTGCTCTTACTCGTCTTAAAAGTGTATTTGTCACCTTGCATAAATCTGATAGTGATTTTTATAAAGAATGCAACACGTTTTATCATCCCATGGCTAATTCAGGCTATGAAATATATGATTTTAGCCTTGAAAACCAGGTATGGCTCCAAATCGGTTCTAAACTCATTCCTGAATACCCAGTTAGTGGAGTGAGCGAGGCATATTATCAGTTAAAAAAAGCTGTCGGGGTTCCATTTCATATTATGAATCGTTGGTATAGAACTCGGAGATATATTGTTGGACTTGATTGTGAGAAAATCAGCGGAGCAGGGTTCACTGGCCTTAACACAAAGGCAGGCGATCTTTTAACCGTTAATTTCCGAAATTGTGGAGCATCTGGCTCTCAACCCAGTCGTATGTATTGCGCGTTAAATTATGACGCAGTTCTGAACATCAAGGATAGCGGGGTGGAACTTTTGGACTAATTAAGCACCCAAAACCTTAAAAAAAATATATTTCAAGAAAACTCATTAATACAAAAACATAAATTATTTTTTTGATTAATATATAAGATGAATTCGTTTCTAAACCCGCACAATGGAACTTCTTTAACTGGTATTATTGATATTACAGCGCATTCTATAAGCTTATACGATGAAAATACTCATAAAGAACCACAGAACATTAAGGATATTTTTATACCTAAAAGTGATATTAGTGTCGCTGAGCCTTATGAAGTTCAGATCGATGAATTCGGGGATAACATTATTACTATGTACCAGTTTATTGGACCAATTAATGATACAAAAGTTGGCGGCTTAGAATCATTATTAAATTATATGAATGAAAACTTCTTTTCTAAGGATGACCCAGCGATAAACGAGCACCATTATCATATAACCAGAAAACAATATAACCAAGATTTTAGCACACATAATATTTACAATATAGATAAAAGTAAGAAATATAAAATCAATAATCATAGATATAATGATAATCATATTTATAATAAGAGACAATATACTACAAATAATTTAGCTCATTACATAACCAAAAAAAATATAATAACTAATAATGATAACATCTTAAATATCAAGAAAGATTTTTCTACCAAGAATTATATTACTAATATATTAAGAAGTAGTTATGATAACGTTGAGCATAACCTTTACAAGAAATACGATAATAGAACGTTTAATAACACAAATAATACATATAAACATATTAATAATTATAATAATGATGTTACTAATAACTATAAAATAAATAAAATAAACAATACAAAGAAGACTTATTATAACTTTATTGATGACGTCACAATAAACAAAACGAGTAATAATGAGTATAACGATACATACAACATTACTAAAAATATTAACTTATTCAATATTACTGATAATAATTACAATATCAAAAAAACAAATAACACAAGTAATATTACCAATAATATTACAAAGTATATCAATAATAATTATGAAAATAATATAGTTAAAAAGATACATAAGCATATAAAAAATATTAATAACTATGATACAGAGATAAACTATTATAATAAAAAGTCAGTTAATAAGAAACAATATTATAATTTCTATAATGACTATTTTAATTTTAGAAAGATTGAAAATATATCGTTATCACAACAAACAGATATTAATAATAACATCATAGAAACAAATCAACAGACTATTAATTATATTGATAATAATTATATTAATAATAATAATATTGCAACTGTTTTTTTAGCACCACCTCCATTAACAGGCTATTTATGGCAACCTGAAACGAGTGATAACGTAGTGCCTGGCTTAGAAAGTATCTTAACTTATATTCAATCAAAATATGCGTCAATCAGCACATTACAGAATGAAATAACAAATCTCAGTAATAATATTTCTACTGATATTACTAATATTCAAAATGATATTAGTAATCTACCAACACAGAATGTGAGTAAAACCTTATCATACCATACTAATCATACAGACTTTATGTTTGAGAAAAAAGTAACAAACCATAACTATGACAATAGAAGAACATTTGTTATACAACAAAATTATTTTACATATCAGAGGAAATCAAATACTAATGATTTAGAACTTAATATTCAATATTTACAATTACAAATTAATGATTTACAAAATCAAATTAATAATCTTAATAACTCATCAGGTGGTGGGAGTGGAAGTGGAAATGATGGCATAGCTATCATATGAGAATTTATTTTTGATTTAAATTTTTTCTTACACCAATATATATAGGGTAGTGTTGGGAGATGCACTATCCTATATATGCTGAATTCATCAATTTTCAAC
>Ga0196899_1001462_pt1 | contig 11584 bp, 14 predicted proteins | sample VirMetDEL_Sep_01_FD_169095 | JGI IMG/M metagenome (GOLD analysis project Ga0196899, IMG submission 169095) | Aqueous microbial communities from the Delaware River and Bay under freshwater to marine salinity gradient to study organic matter... | ecosystem: Environmental > Aquatic > Marine >... | reverse complement strand
TGGTTCTATTTTCAACATTTTATTTTTCCCTTATATATTTAAAAAATTAATTTTTAGGTGCGTTTTTGAGAGTCTCAGAATTTTTCATGACTTCTTCAATTTGTTTAGCCATCCTTTCCATTTTCTTTTTTTGGTATTGTTTTCTTTTATATTCTCTATTATAAGCCTTAATTCTTTCTTGAACTTCAGGATTTAATTTATATTTTATATTTGTTTCCTTGTGTTTTTGTTTGCCTTTTTCAGTTTGTTTATACTTCTTATGTGCTCTTTTCATTGCTTCACTTCGTTTCGGAGTATCCATTTTAACTATATATATGTTGTGAGATATCTTTATATATATATTGAGAAAAAAAATCCAATGAATTTTTATTGGATAATCCATAGGATTTCATAGGATAAAAATAATTTATTCTTCAACTTTTACTTCTATTTTTGAATCTAATTTATTTACAATTTTATTTTTTTCTTGGGATGCTTCAGCTAAAATCTTATACCATGAATCAGGAAAATTTTTAAAATTTTCTCTGTAGTAATGTTCATTATAAGGTTTAAAGTTAAACTTTTTAGTATCAATCCCAATATCCTTATATGCATTCTGTTTATTTGTGATTTCGTCTATAGATATAAGGATATCTTTGCATTCTAAAACTTCAACATTTTCTAAGTCTTCAATATTTGTAATAATTTTCGGTTCTTCTTCAGCAGGTGCCATTTTATATTATACTTAGATTTTTTTTTTAAATTTATGTCATAGGATTCATTTTTTTTTTCTAACGTATATATTATAACAATGCCTAAACAATTAGTATTAAGTGATAGTGAAGAAGAAGGGCTTGAAAAGCCAGTTATGAAACAAAGAGGAAGACCTAAGAAAATTATAACAAAACCTGTAGAAGAAAAAAAACCTGTTTTAATTGAACATGATAAAGTTCATGAAATAGCAAAAGCAGTTGTTGAAAAGATGCCAGATAATCCACCCTCACCAAAGGAAAAAAAACCAAAAGCCAAACGTGTCTTAAATGATAAACAACGAGAAGCTTTACAAAAAGGAAGGGAAAAAGCACATGCAAACAAAAAAGCTCTTCAAAAATCAAGATTAGAAAATAAATTGAAAGAAGTAAAGGAAAAAATACCAGATGAAATGCCTAAACCACATCTTGTCAGGAGTAGTCTTTCAAGTAGTGCGCAAGCTCAGAGACCTAAACTTAAACTACGTTTTGTATAATTTTTTCTTTGTATATTTTATATGGAATCTATAAAAGAAATTGAAAATAAAAATATCATTATCAAGCCTGTTAAAATGAAAATAGATAAACAGCTCGATAGCGATACAAAATTTAAATTACCTGACCCATTACCATCTAAAAGCTTTATATGGGGATTTTTCGGCCGAGCAGGAAGCGGAAAAACAACAGCCATGATTAATCTTATACAATCAAACCATTTATTAGTAAATGAAAAAAAACAGAGACAATCTTATAAAGGATTATTTAAGAATATTATTCTTTGTAGTCCTTCTTTAAAATCTCTTACTGACAATAAAGAATTTAACAAATTAAGACATAAATTTGAAGATTTTAATATCCAGACTTTGAATGCTATACAAGAAATAGCAGAGGAAAACTGGAATGAAGATAACGAACAAACATTAGTGATATTTGATGATGTCTCATCTAAATTCAAAGGAAATAAGGCTTTAATTGAAAAGTTTTCACATATGGCTAAAAATCATCGACATATGGGTTTATCAATGTTTATACTCGCTCAAAAATTCGTTGATTTACCCCATGGAGTACGTGTTAATATGACTTTTATGACTGTTTTTAATTGCAGTAATTATAAAGAAAAAGAAGCTATTTTTGATGAATTACCAGTTGAAAAAAAAAGAATAGATACAGTATACGATTATATATTTAATAATCCAAATGATGACAAAGACAATTCAAGATATAATTTTTTGTTTATAGATGCAAGCCTAAGGAAAACAGGCAAAGTACGAATTTTCAAAAAATTTAATGAATTAATAATTTAAATAATCTATTATAAAATATATAATGGTTCATAAACAAAAACAAGAACAAAAACAAAGCGTACATATTCATTTTCATGGAGATACACCAACAAAAAAGAAAAGAGCATCTAAAAAGAAAAAATCAACAAGAAGAACAAAAAGAGAATTACTACCAGAAAAAATTATCTCACCACAAATTCAATATAGAATACCACAACCTATTTTAAATAATTATCCGCAAGTTGCACACCAAACACAACAAGCTATACAGAATGAATTAAGACAAGCTCTAAGTAATCCTACGAGAAACTCTGTGTTTAATCCTATCGCACCCACTATACCTTCAAATATAGATAATACACCAAATAGAGCTGTTGCTAATGTTACTAAACGTTTTGAAGGAGTATCACAAATAGACGAAACAGAACCAATTAATGATACAGCCTCAGAAGTAGAAAGTGATATTACAGAATTAGGAAGCCAAATGCCATTTCAAGGGGATAATGACCCACTGCCCAGCGAATTAATGATAAGTGATGATGAATCATCAACAAAACATGAACCAACATTTAAACCAAAAACAACAACAACAAGTAGCTTAGGCGCAGATTCTATCACCACTTACCATTCAGACTCTATTTTTAACAAATTATATGAAGATACAAGAAAAGAATTACGTGAAATACAAGAAGAAATAAGACACGGAGGAGTATTAGAACATGATATAAATGAAAAACACGTAGAACAATATGGATTGTTAAAAGAAAGAGCAAAAGAATTTGATGATTCATATATAAAAAGATTTGAAGAAGAAGCAGAACGAGCGGGGGAAGCGGGAGAAGCTGAACAAACAAGAGAAACAGGACATAAAACTATTAGTCAAAAAAGAAAACAACATATAGCTTATAGATTTGATATAGATGAATCTAAACAAGCAATGCCACAAATAAAAAAACTTTTACCAGAATTTGAACATTTAAAAGGCAAGAAATTTTGGTTAGCAGTCGAAAAAAAATTAGAAGCAGAAGGAAAATTAGAACCCAGAAGAACTCAAGGAAGAGTGAAAAGTTAAAAAAAATCTTGTTATATTATATATATAAATCATGTCAAATGTTCTTGGTTTAAATTCATTTACAATAGATTTAAAAGATATTACCTGTGATTCTTTAACAGTGAATAATACAATAAATATACCAGATGGAAGCTTAACAATATCTGATGTATCAGGGTTACAAGCTGCTTTAAACACAGCGGGGGGAAATGAAACATTGCAGGTGGCTTATGATAATAGCTCATCACACCCCCAAATAACTTTAGATGATACTAACTCAAGCCTACAAATAAAACAAGCACCCACCCAAATAAATGTTTTAGAAATTTTAGATAATTTAGACGTATCGCAAATACAATTAGAAGGAGATGGTACTATTACAGCAAATACTTTTACAGATGGAACAATAAATATTAATGGAGGAAGTATAACGGGTGCTTCTTCTATTACTTCTACTACTTTAACAGATGGTACAGCGATTTTATCTACTGGTGTATTATCTAATGTATCTACTATAAATACTGTTGATTTGATAGCAAGTGATGAATTACAAGGCGATTATGTATCATGCGGAGCAAGTAAAGTGGATAATTGCCCTTTTTTTGTTGGTGGAACATCAGGAACTACTATATTTACAGTTGATGGTTTATTTAGTGGATTGACCGCATTTAACCCCGAAGTTTTTATGGATTTGGTTATTGATTCATCAGGAGCCGGAACAACAAATAAAATAAAATTCTCTGATATTAACGGAGGACATACAACAAAAGGAAGTATTGAATATGATTTTAGCGCTAATGAATTAAATTTATTCGCAAATAGTACAGAAGTTTTAACTATAAAAAGTACTGAATTAGATTTAAATTCAAAAAATATTACAAATGTAAATTCTTTAACAACATCTATAATAAATAGTAGTGCAGACCTTGATTTTACTATAACAGGTGAGTTAGATATTTTGGCTGGCTCAGTGTTTATAAGAGATGGTGTTAACGTTGGATGGTCTGTGGGTGCTACATCAGCTGTACACGTGGCCGGATTAATTGAAGACCCTACAACAATAACCGTAGCTGGTGCTCATGTAGGTCGTGAAGATACTACAAATAATTATGGAATTAATTTATGTCATCAATCTGGTGATAATGCTTTTTTAAAATTTAGTAAAGTAAATGTAGCTTATGAAGGGTCTCTTGAATATACTTTTTCTACTGATACTATGAAATTTACGTGTGGCACAGGAACTCAATTGACATTGAATACAACCACGGCAGACTTTCAAGATAATGAAATTAAAACAACTGGAGATTTAACCATAAATACAAATAAATTTAGTGTTAATTCTTCAACTGGTTTTGTAGGAATTGGTACAACAACTCAACAACATAGCGAGTTATTACATGTACAAGGTGATATATGTTGTGATAGTTTGTGTGTGAATGGAACATCTGGTGTGTTAACAAGTGCACAATATACAACAACTACAAATTATATGGACTTAGCTACAGCAGATGCTTATAATGGCGATTATACGTTAAGAATTTGGAAAACATCTCTTGGAAATGGCAGAGGTGCTAAATTGGACTCACAAGGAGATATTGAATTGGCTGGGGCTGGTACTGTTCGTGTTTCAAAAAATTTTGTCGTAGAATCTGGAAATACAGTTGATGCTAATTTAAATAGCACACGAGGTCAATTAATTTCAATTTTAGGAGAGGAAAACGCGGTGTTGAACGTAGGCTCTCTAGATTTCAATTTCGGAAATGGAAGTAATTCGGACAAATCGGGATATGGTATGATATTCGGTGTAGAATCCGTTAAATTAAAAAAATTCACATATAATGGTAGAACTTCAAATAATACATATAACACAACAACAAAAATTGTTTTTAGGGGATGGATTAACGGTGTAGCACAGGCTATATACGCATATATTGATTTTTCTGACACTACTAATGGTAGCGCTTCAATAAAAAGATTTTGTAATAAATTTAGTTCTTCATCTACATCTCAAATAGACATAGAGCCGGTTATAACTTCTACTTTCGGAGCTGGTATTTCGTGGGAGACTATAACATTAAGTGGAACAGGTGCTACAACATGTAATGCTCATAGATTCTGTGTTATTGCAGAAACTCAAGATAATTTATAAAAAAATCTATCTATATAACATGTTTGAGATAATATCAATAACTGCTGTTTATAAAGGAGTTAGTTTTGTATATGTTTTCTTCAAAATAGGTACTATAATAAATGTTTATATGGAAGTTGAAAGAAAATTAGATTTTGTGTCAAAATTAAAAAAAATTGATACATTTAGAATAGTAGAAAATATAGAAAGAGTTGATAATATAGCTACAGTGGGTGGTAATGTGATGATGGCTAAAAGTTTATTAATAGATGAGGAAAAAGAAAAAACGACATACAGAAGAAAAAAAAAATGTGATAATAAAAATATAAAAATGAATCGTTTGTATGCGTATATTTTGGACTTTTTACACAGGCAACGAATTCGCCGTGAAGAAAGCCGTGAATTGAGAATAGAACGCCGAAAAAGTATACTTGAAACCGAAAGAAAGAAAAAAAGAAAGCTTGAAGATGAAAAAAATGAAAATTCTATGTATTATGACAAAGGCTATTTAAGGTGTTCATGTTGTAGAAAGTATATAGAACCATCAAAAATGCTGAATGATTTAGATGTATCAGCACAAAAAAAAATGAGTGATGATAAGCGATACTGTCAAGAAGATTTCAATAACATTCATAATCTTATTAACAGTGATAATGCACATAACATCAAAACATTAAAAGATTTTGATGAATACCCCGAGATGTGGTTTTTCATTGATGTTAATTGCAGAAATTGTAAGAAATCTTTTAAAAGTAAAGTATTAGAATACGAATTAACTGATGTATATTCACCAGAAGTAATCGTATTTTTACAAAAGAAAAGAAATGATATGATATACCATAATAAAAATATTATTGAGTATGAAAACGAATGCGTTTAATACCAATTAGAAAGGCTATGAGCTTCTAAAATACCTTGTTTTTTTCCTTTATTTATAATTTTTTTTTTTCCAAAGGGAGTTTTAAATTTTGATACAACGTCAGATTCAGTCCTATGTATGATTGATTTATTTTTTAAATGTCTTCTATGTTCTTTATCTTCAATTTTTTTTTCGCTTAAATTTGTAGCAGGATTAAATACATGTACTTCATCGACAGCATTTGAGATACTCGCGCTTTGTTGCATTGCATGTAAAGCCGTACCGCCTCCGAATGAATGGCCTGTTAATGATATTTTTTCAGCTTCTGGATGAGCTTTTATCATTTTTTTTGTCTCTTTTACTCTTGATTTATATTGCTCATCTTGTCCTTTTAATCCCACCGCGAAAGTAGCGTTTGACTGCCAATCTTTTGCTTTAGATGAACCACGATGATTTATAACTAAATGTTTAGTATCTTCATTATACAAACCTAAAATATTATGGTCGCTATCTTTATGAACTTTATAGCCTTTGTATGCATCCTCAATAACTTTTTTTTCTTTCTTTTTAGGTTTCTCACTAAAACCATAATGCATATCTGAAATTCTCGCCAAATCTGACACTTCCATTTTATTTTTTTTATTATATATATTATATACAGATAAAATGTTTGGCAATAAATTACCCAAATCTAATAATGTAATTAGTCATCATAAACCATTGATCACAAATAGAACTGTACAAGACGCACCACCTATAACCTCTACTCCAGAACCTGTGTTTCCTCTATCCAGGCCTTTAGAATCACAAGCACCTATTAATAATTATGAAAATGTAAATTTTGGATCCTTTTTATATAATCCTAAAACTGGTTGGTGAATAAAAATCTAAATATACATATAATTATGAGTTATATAAATAATACTCCTTTTAGTAGTAAGTTAATTTTTTTAGATTCAAGAAACGCCACAAAACATGATAACGAATACACATTTAATTTTAGTACTGATATTGAATGCCCACATTATGCAAAAATGGTAGTTAGTATAAGAGAAATTAATATTCCTAATATTTTTCCTAATGTTATAAGTAATATTAATGATAGTATAGAAATTACTGGGACTTTGACTGGCATTACCACATATACTTTTCCACAAGCTTATTATAGTGTAAAAACATTTAAAAGCACTTTTGATGCATTAAGTATTTCATTAGGCAAAGATATTATATGCACTTATGATACTGAAACTTTGAAATTAACTTTTACTTCCGCAACAGAAGATTTTACAATTACAAATAATACAACTATGAAATTAATAGGTTTTAATACATCAATAACTTCAACTTCCGGCTCGCTTACTGTGCCTTATACAATGAATTTTTCAAGTGAACCCTATATTTTTTTGAAATCATCATTAGTCTTAAGAAATATAAATAATCTCGGTGAAACATCAAATACCTTTATGAGGGTTCCTATAGGCTCTGTTCCATATGGTTTTAATTTATATCATGAACCACAACAACCTATAGAATATTTATCTCATGATCAATTTTTAAGACAAATAAAATTTCAATTGAAAAGTAATCAAGGATTAATTGTGAATCTTGACAATCATTCTTTTCAAGTTGTTATTCAAATTTCTTATATATATCCTGAAAAAGTTAAATTGTATGAAAATCCTTTTGAATTAAATGGGAGTCATAAACACCCTTTAGATATGTCAGAACAAGAAAGAGAAATGATTTTAAAAAAAAAAGAAGATAACAAATTAAACAATGAAAATTAGTTTTTATATTTACATAATATATATTATTAATCATGGGTAAAAAGCGAGGACATAAAAAAAATCACTCAAATTTTGCACATAGTTTTAAGAAAGGTTTTAAATATGGTATGTTGGGGGCTTCCGACGCTATGGGCAAAATAGCCCCCGTTGTTGGGTTGATATCACCTGAATTAGGAGGAGTTATGGCTGGAGGCTCTGAATTAGAAAAAAACACCGTAGCTTCCATCGACTCAATAGGAGCTAAAAACCCTGAAAAAAGATATGATACAAATATGGCATACTCTGCCGTTTAATGATTTTAAAAAAAATGAATTTATAAAAGGTAAATAAAATTTTATCTATTATAAACTTATAATAAAAGATGGAGACTCAATTATATGCATGTACGAGCAATAATAAGAAACAACAAGGAAATAATTTTTATTTTGATTTTCCTTATCAAAATAGACAATTTAAACCTAATATGAGACTTAAAGTATTAAGCGCAAATTGTATTTTAGCGGGTGGTAATGAAAATACACTTATTCTCAAACTTCATGAAAGAGGAGCAAATATAGCTACTCCTGATAGTGATATAAGAATCCCTATAGCAATGTTAACAAATTATAACGCTTTAACGAGTACTGATGCAACTATAAGAAATTATAATATTTTTGGTGACTCATATGAAGTGGTTGTTAAAACTAATCCTTCTCGTTTAATGTTTTCATTATTTAATAATGATAATACAACACAACAAACATATAATAATATAACATCTGTAAATATAATGATTGAATGTACTTATATTGATGAAGCTGAACAAAGAAAAGAAATCTTTAGTATTCAAAATTACCCACAACTTTAAAATTAACAAATACAATTCATTTTTTATATTTAATAATAGTATATATTATAAATAATGGAAGCTGTAATTCATAACTCCTTAAATTATACTGATACTTCAATGGCTCAAGCTGTTAAAGCAAAATCTTATAGATATAAGATGCAACCAGAAGGGCCTTCTACATACGCAGGAAATCAAGACATAAGATTTAGACTACCTGCTAATTTATATGCTACATATGCTGACTTTGCACATAGAACTTATTTAAAATTTAAAATCGCGCCTGTTGGTGGAAACTTAACACTTGAAAAAGCTGGTGTTCATTCAATTATTCAAAGAATGATAATACAAAGTCAATCTCAAGTCTTTTTTGATTGTAATAATTGGTCTGTTCTCGCTAATTCTATGGTTGATTTACATCAAGACCAGTTATATAAGGCTAATGTGGGCTCATTGACCGTGGGTCAAGCATGTACAAATTTTGGGCAATTATTAACTGCCGATATAGTTTATTCTTTTTGTATCCCTTTAATTCTCAATCCATTAAGTCAAGCTAATAATTATATACCGCTTTTTTCACGTGAAGAAATTGAAATTATTTTAACCACAAATGATATTAATGCATATGGTCATTGGTCGGCTGAACCTACAAGTTGTAATATCACAGAGATAGAACTTGTTAGTGATTTTATCCAACTGTCTCCTGAATCTCAAGCTGAAGTTAACGCGAGTGTTGGTGGTGTTTATACTATATTGACAACTGGTATTAACAACTCAAATAAAACTCTTTCAAATGGTATTCTTAGCAACACATCCACAATTGATATTAATGTGAATTATTTAGATAAAATATTATGTGTGTGGCGTCGAGCAAGTGTTCTAAATGCATATGGGGCTTATTGTGGAGGTGGGCGTTGTAATCCATCTTTAACAACCGCTCAATTATCAATTAATTCAATGAATTACCCTTCATTGGCAGTGAAAGGGAGTGTAAATAATACTTCAGAATTTTTGAGTGAGACTTTGTTAGCATTTAATATGTTGAATAATACTAATCATCCTTGTTCTTTGAATGCTCTTGGAGCTGATAATGAACAACTAACTGTGGCTGGATCTATAACAGCTTCTCCATATAATTTTGTTGAGGGTGCACAGTCTGTGGCAACAACTGCAACAGGGGGGGATAGTGGTTCTTTCTTATTTGGGTTGAATCTAACAAGTTTAAATCAAGATAGTAACGAATTATTTAATGGTGTATCAACTATTGGTTCAAGTGTTCAATTAAAAACAACACATAGTGCTATGGCAAATGATGTAGTACAAGATGTATTCTGTTTTTATAATGAAAAACTCACTCTTGACATGAATTATGATAAAGCGTGGGTTGTTTCTGTGTAAATTATATAATGAAATTCATTTTTTATATCTAATATAATTATATAATAAAAATATGGCTGAACTTGATTTTAGAGATAAACACAAACCATCATTAAATGCAGTTAGAACAAAATTTGAATTAGAATCTATAAATAAAAAAACAACATATTATGGAAATGATAAATTGATATTTCATATCCCAAGCAATATGCCTAATACTTTTCTTGATACAGCTTATGGATTAAATTTGAAATTTAAAATAAATTTGGGTTCTATTACTGCTTCTAACTCTTCAAAATTATTATTAGTGCTTGATAAAGCCGGAGCTATGTCTTCTATTAATCGCATTATGGTTAGACAGGCGGGGGTTGTTCTTAGTGAAGTCTCTGGAGCAAATGTTCTCGCATGTCTTATGAAATCATATGAAACAAACGCGCTTTATTGTGGTAATCAAGGCTTATTATTAGAAGGTATGAAGCAACAGGCACAGGGATCACAATTAGAATTTGAAAGAGATGCAGGAGGAGCTCAGATTACCCCTGAAAGAGCTTTATTAGATGTTTGCGTTCCTTTAAATTACACTGTTCTTTCATCTGCATCTCAAAATATCCCATTATTTGGTAAAGCCCCTATAGAAGTTGAACTAACTTTTGAAATCGCGAGCCGTATAGGCGCTTATGAATTAACCGTGAATCCTGCTGAAACTCCCGCTATTGTTAACACTTTAGTTTCATATACTGAAGTAAAACTTCAAGGATATTTTATTGAAATATCACAACAAGCTATGAGTATGATAGATGAAGCTCACGGAGGTATTTATAAAATTGTTTCTAACAATTGGACAAATGTTCAAGATATTGTTGAAGCTAATGTAAAAAGTTTTTCTTCAAATATTCCTGTTAATGTATCATCTTTAAATCGTGTACTGGCTGTTCATCGCGACAGTACAAAAATTAAAAATGAAGGAGACATTGTTGATAGTGCGGACGCCACATATCCATTAAGTTTAGGTCATCATATTTATCCTGATATTGACACATATCAATTTAATATAGATGGTGAAAAATTCCCGAGTGTTCCTGTTAGAATTAATCCTAATGATTCTATATCCGGTGACGAATTTTCGTATCAACTCGAAAACACTGATGATTCTTGGGGTTTATATGCTTCTAAATCTTCATTATGTGCTAAATCTGGTGCTTCTAATACATTTAAATTTAATTCTCTATCTTTTGTGTCTGGGTTTGCTAGTGCTGGTCATCCATGGGGTGGAGACAGCACAAATATAGCCTCCTTTGCTTCTGGATATGATTTTGAAATTATGAATGAAGGAAAAGCAGATAAAATGTATAATGGTAGAAGTACTGTAGGGAGTCAATTTAATTATAATGTATTTTTAGATAATGGCACAGACGACCCATTGTATATTGATTATTTTGCACAACATACCGTTATGTTAATTTTAAATAAAAGAGGAGCCGGAGTTTTTGAGTATTACCAATAAAAATATTTTCTTAATATAAGTTATAATGTTTGCATTAATAG
>Ga0196899_1001460_pt1 | contig 11593 bp, 24 predicted proteins | sample VirMetDEL_Sep_01_FD_169095 | JGI IMG/M metagenome (GOLD analysis project Ga0196899, IMG submission 169095) | Aqueous microbial communities from the Delaware River and Bay under freshwater to marine salinity gradient to study organic matter... | ecosystem: Environmental > Aquatic > Marine >... | reverse complement strand
AAGGCGCAAAGGTTATGGAACATGCTTAAGATAATTAAATAAAATACACTATATGAAGAAAATTAAAACATTAGAATTAAATGACTTCGGCGTAGCTACTAAGATCGCTATAGATACCGAAGGTGAGAACAAAATTGTAAACAAAGTAGACACAACTTACTACTATGCAGACAAGAAGTATAACTCGTACTCTCAATGGTACACAATCAACGGTAACACTTATGTATAACTACGATTATTTACCATTTGAGGATCGCCACAAGGTGGAAGATGCTTACGCTAAGTCTCTAGAAATAATATACGGTATACAAGAAGTAACTACTTCTCGCCAAAGTAACAACGGTACAAGATCATTTCTTATGCCAACAGGTCAACGTATCGCCTGCTACAAGTCAGGTTACGTAAGAAAAGTATCTCCTACGAGTAGATGGTATCAACTAAACAAAAAATACCTCAAAGAAACTAGGTGGACTATAATGAACAGCAATGGTGATCTTAGCACTAGAAGATCTATGTGTTGGGAGCGTGAGCTAATACTAACTCCACTTGCACGTATGAAGTATATGCTAGAATTCTACTTGAGAAATTACAAAACAAATACGAATAGCAATCGATAATAATAACATGGAAAATATATTTAATAAAAAAACATACATATTTGTACTTGACTTTGATGATGGTAAATGCTATAGATACAACTATAACACCTCAATGGGTAAAGTAACAGACTTTATAGAGCAAGCAGGTCATAGATTAGAGTTTGTAGAGTATATGATAACAGAAAAACCAATAGTAATGTACGGAAGTTATGAGTAGAATTATGTCACCGTGGGAATTAGCCTACACAAAGTTAAAAGAGCATTATAGCAAAGATCAAATAGATGATATGTTATGGTGCGAAGTTGAAGAATTATTAATCAGAGAAGAAAGAGATGCAGAATAAAATTGAAGAAATTGCTAGCGGCGTTGCTATACACATGCACGAGCTGCTACTAGATACGGTGGATTGGCAAATAGACGATCTACCACACGAAAAAAGACAAGAGCTAATTAAGTTATCTGTAGAAAAACTACAAAGCTTAATAAGCTAAAGACATGGGCATAAATGGATTTTAAATAGCGATTAAAGGCGTAATCCTGACGAGGTGTAATAAACGGCTCGATGAAGGTTTACTTATCCGCTGACACTAAGAATAACAGTAGTTTAATTTATTAAACTGAAGCAATCTTAGGTCAATAGTGATGACACCCGATCAGCAGGCAATGAAGCTATGCAGGTAAGTAATAAAGCTATGGTAGGCAGGTTCGATTCCTGCCATGTCCACCATTTACAATATAAATACGATGACAGTAGGATATTAAATAAAAAATTAAATTAAAATATATGAAAAGAATTACATTATTACACAGGCTTCGCCCAGAAATTAAAACAGCACTAGAGCTTAACAAAGAAGAGTACGACTTTACTATTAACCACATTTACCAAGAGTTAAGTAAGGTTGCATTATACCAAGATCTTAAAATGTCTACTATATATTCTATATACTTATTTAGTAATATAGATATGTATGAAACCGACGTGTATGACATTAGATGGGGTAGTAATTTATTCTTAGAAGACGAAGATTTAAAAATAGAAACATTATGAGCAATACAAAAAAACTACCAGAATGGTTTGATGGTATCAAATACTCTGAAGGCGAAACTATCACTAACCCATTTTCAGGCGAAAGCTATGACTGCACGGCAGATGAAGCAGCTATGTATGATCTAATTATGGGTGCAAACATGACTAAGAACTGGAGCATAGTACAAAAAGGTTGCGACTGGTTTAGAAAAGCTAATCCTCAAGCATATATGGTACTGCTAGATTAATTTACAAACACAATACGAAACAAGTAAGATAATAATAATATGAATAAATTAACTGGATTTGAAAGGTTCTGTATAAATTCTGCACTAGAAATGTGGATCAAAGAACAAGAAGAGCATATCGTGAAAGCTGAAGCAGCTGGTAAACGAACAATAATAGCACAAGGCTATTGGAAGATGGTCGGCGAAGACCTAGAGCGTAAAATAACTAAATTAACATATAAAAAACACTTAGAAGATGTCAGATAAAATTATAATAGAAGAAATTCTATGGGAAAAACTTGAAGAAAAAGGTATCAAGCAACCATACGACGCAGATCATGAAGAACAATTAGAAAAAGTATTAGATCACTGGGATGCTAGCATAACAGGCGATTGGGACGATAGTTGCAATAGATGGTTCTATATGGAATCAACAGCCGACAGCTATGAAGTATACGTAGCTACATATGGCAAACCTAATGATATTAGTATAGGTGAAAATGTATACTACTACGAAAACGGTTGGCTAGAAGAGCTACCTAACTGTATAAAAGACGGTGCTAATATATTTTTCTCAGAGCTAGAAACTGGTAACTACGAGTTTATAGATGCTATCAATGAAACGTACGAGCATTACTTCGAAGATAAAGTAGAAGAAATGCAAGACGAGTTACTAGACCAAGGCTGGATACTTCAAAATGATGTAGTAATAGATGCCTAATATTAAAGAACTTGACATAGTGTATATGAACATAGCTGGTGAAGTTAGCCAGCTAAGTAAATGCAGTAGAAAGAAGGTTGGTGCCATTATAGTTAAAGATAATAATATATTATCCTTTGGTTATAACGGTACGCCTTCTGGCTTCTGCAATACTTGCGAAGAAGATAACAAGACAAAATGGTCTGTACTACACGCAGAATCTAATGCTATAGTTAAAGTAGCTAAGTCTACTAATAGTTCAAGCGGATCTACGCTATACTGTACATTATCTCCTTGTAAAGATTGCAGTAAGCTAATAATACAAGCAGGCATAGTAAAAGTAGTATATAAAGAAGTATATGAAGGATCAACCGAAGGGCTTGATCTTATGAAAGAATCAGGAATAGAAATAATTAAAATATAATGGGTACAAGAAGTTTAACAAGAATAATACCAAGACAAGAAGGTTTGTCTTACAGTGATGGCCACACGCGCGGCGAACTAGCATTAGTAAATGCATATCAGCAATATGATGGCTATCCAGAATATATGGCGGTAGAATATGCAGAATGGCTACAAGGTTTAAGTGTAGGCAACGGAATAGCTGGAGAAAACAAGCTACATACTTTTGCTAATGGCGTAGGATGTTTAGCTGCTCAATTCATAGCTAGGTTTAAAGATCGGCCAGGAAACCTATATTTAGAAGCAATAAATAACGATATCGGTTGGGCTGAGTATATATATACTTTGTACCCTAAAGGTGGTCACGACACTTATATGTCTATATATAAAGTTAGTACTAGAACTGTAATATTCGTTGGTAAACCAGATGCAGTGTTAAAAAAATACAAAACAAATACGAAACAAGAAAGATAATAATAATATGATACAACCAATGTTAGCCCACAAGTTCGATCAATCAAGAATCGACTTTACAAGACCAGTGTATATACAAGCAAAGCTAGATGGCGTGCGCTGTGTGTTTACAAAGTACGGTGCGTTCTCGCGCAACAACAAAAGATTTATGAATATTGATCACATTGAAAAAGCACTTAAGCCTTTCTTTGCTGAGCAACCAGATGTAATACTCGATGGCGAGCTTTATAATCATGAACTAAAAGATGATTTCGAAAAGATTATATCGCTAGTGCGTAAGCAAAAGCCTACAGACGAAGACAGGTTAGAAGCTAAAAATCTTGTACAGTTTCACGTATACGATTACTTTGATGGTGTTGTGTATGACAGCTATCAAACGCGCATGCAGCTACTCACAAAAGCAGGTTTCTACGATGCACAAATCAAGCACGTTCCTGCATTACTAGTCGACAGCTACAATTACGCTAGAGTTCAACACGAAGAATTTTTATCACTCGGCTACGAAGGTTCAATTATAAGAAATGGCGATGGTATATATAAGCACGGTAGATCTTACGATCTAATGAAGTTCAAAGACTTCAGCGACACCGAAGCTACTATCATCGATTATGTTACTGGTAAAGGTAAACGGACTGGCACGCTTGGCAAGTTCATTATGCAAGATGACGACGGTGTAGTGTTCGGTTGTCCTCCGGGCAAGGGCTACTCGTACAAGGATCTTAAAATAATGCTCAAGAATGTAGATTCTTATATTGGCAAGCGTGCTACCTTTACTTATTTTCAAAGAACTAAAGCTAACAGCTACAGACATCCACTATTTAAATGTATTAGAAATTATGAATAAATTATTAATAGCAACTATAGCGACTAGCTTAATTATGCCAAAGAGCAATGTAAGCAATGCTATACACAGATCCGCTCCAGCAGACGAGCAGGTAACAGTAACGATCGAACCATCGTGGGAAGATCTTGTCGATGCAATAATCTACGTAGAAAGTAGAGGTAACGACTCTGCAATTGGCGATCGAGGTAGGGCAGTAGGTTGTCTACAGATACACCCAATATGCGTAAGAGAAGTTAATAGAATATTACGCAAGCACAAATCTAATCTAAGATATTCACTATCAGACAGATACAGCAGAATAAAATCTATACAAATGTTTAATATTATAGCTGAGCAATACTGGTGCTGTGAGTATGGTACGTTCATGCAGTATGCAGAGATCGTAGCTAGAAGATGGAATGGCGGTCCTCGTGGAGACAGAAAGAAAGCTACATTAAAATACTGGTACAAAGTTAAACCTCATTTACAAAACAAATACGAAGATAAATAGATAACAAATACATGAACATATTTTATTTAGACGCAGATCCAGATACGGCTGCTAGGTTACAATACAACAAACACGTTGTAAAAATGGTTCTTGAGTCAGCTCAAATGTTATGCTCGGCGCATCATTTTCATGGCAATGGTGACAACGTACCATACAAAGTAAGCCACATTAACCATCCAAGCACCATCTGGACTCGTTCTAATACTAAGCATTACAATTGGTTATACAGCCATATGATCGCGTTAGGAGATGAATATACTAATCGTTATAAGAAAACACATCTTACAATAATTAAATGCAGAGACGCGTTAAGAAAGCCTCCTACGGCCATGATAACAAGTCCTTTCGTGCAACCGCCACAAGCGATGCCAGACGAATACAAAAGCGAATGTAGTATCAAGGCCTACTGGAGATATTACATAGCAGAAAAACACACAGTAGCGAATAAAAACGAAACAATTTATGAAGAAGATTATAGTAAAATTATTTAAAGAAATAGAATATTTCATAAACGGATTAATTGCCGCACTTGAAGATTCAGCATATGAAAACGAAGTAAAAAAAGACAACAAAAAGAAAAAGTAAATATAACATGGCTATGACAATAGCCTATAAGGATTAATAAGTAACTAGCTAATGTCACATGATAGAAATATAAAATGGCTGCATGATAAACGTGTAATAACACGGTGTTGGCCATGGTCGGATCTACCCAGCGAGGAGACAGATCTATACATGCATTATAAAGGTGGCACTTATCAATGTTATACATTGTTTGCAAGTAAAGCTAAGATTACTACATATAGATCTTTAAAATGGCATTTTTTAGTATTAATGTTTTTAAATGAAGACGAAACACAAGAGCATATGCAATCTATATTTAGATTTGTAGCTGATAAAGAAAATGGTTTTGTAACTTTTTTTATTAAACAAACCGTACTAGATAATATGATAGCAAATGTATTTACCATACATGGTGATCCACCTATTAACAAAATGCGCAAAGTAATATTTAAACCTGCTGCTTGGCATCTAACATTAAGTAAGAAACTTAGTATTGTTGGTAAGCTAATAGGTAGGAATAAATTAAACAAAGAAACACTTTATCAAAGCATGTTAGACATCAATGATGAAGGTCAGAAAATAACAACTAAAAAGTTAGCAGAACTGCTAAACGTAACACAGAGAACAATATATCGACATATGTGCGATACACTAAGAAAAGAAAAACAAATATTAAATGAAGAGTTATAACGTAAGTAATTATATAAAGTATAAAACAGATCTAAATAGATCTATGCCAGATGAAGAAAAAGACTACGCTACTCTAACTAGAGACGAACTTATCGTTAAGTTTTTACCTTTAGTAGAAAACCTAGCACGTAAGTTTTCTACATCTCAACAGGCATCTGGTGTATTAAGCATTAACGATCTTATACAAGAGGGTTCTGTAGGTTTAATAGCAGCTGTTGATAGGATCGATTGGGTAAAACTATGCGAATCAGATGATATAGAAAAAACTATAAAGTCTTTCTTAAGCAAAAGAATTAAAGGTGCAATACGAAGAGCTGTAGATATAAACAGAGGCAATATACGTATACCAGAACATAAGCTTAATGAAATACGAAAAGACTTTGGTAAAAACAGGCAAATGGTAGAGATGTTTTTTAATAGCATATTTTTAAGTATCGATGCAAAACCAAATCAAGATGAGAATATGGCATACCAAATTGCAGATGATTCAGAGCCATATAATATGGATCTACTTAATATGTACTTAATAGGATTACTAAAGAAACATCTTAACGAAAAGGAGTATAATGTACTCAGATTAAGTTACGGTTTAGACTGTGACAAGCACAGCGCCAAGGAAATAGCAGAACAACTAGACATAAAAGGTACGTCCGCTTATGTTAGGGTTTCGCAACTAAAAAGGCAAGCTGTAGAAAAACTTATTGATAACGTCGATCACTCGCAAGTGCTTGATTATCTTTGAGTTAAATGTTAAATAATAAAATAAATGTGTAATTATAATAATATCAAACCAACATACCTATGACGTTAAACGACAAATTAACAGAAATCCAAACTAGATTTAAATCTAAAAAATCTAGGTTCAACTCATTCGGCAAATACCACTTTCGCAGTGCCGAAGACATTCTCGAAGCAACAAAACCCTTTTTAAAGGAGCTAGGCGTAACAGTTACAATTAATGAAGAATTAATAGCTGATAGCCCTATGCCTGTATTAAAGACAACAGCATCAGTAAACGACGGCAAAAGTGCTATACACGCAACCGCCATTGTAGGTGTTGATCTTAATCAGAAAGGTATGCAAACCCCTCAACAATTTGGGTCAGCCTCGAGTTATGCTAAAAAATATGCGTTAGGTAACTTATTTTTAATTGATGACACTCAAGACAGTGACGCTGCTAACACGCACGGCAAAGGTGCTGCAAATACGCTAACATCTACAAAAGATCCTGCGTTTGCAAAAGCCAAAGCTTATGTTAAAAACGGTGGCAAGGTTGATGCCATCAAGGCAAAATACAAATTAAGTGCTGAGATAGAGAAGGCACTAACAACATTATAAATGGATAAAAAACAAATAATAGAAAAGCTACGTGAGGATGAAAACTATTACGGTAAGTTTGGTAAACAATACTTAAGCAATAGTGACATTAGCACATTATTAAAAAATCCTTTAGCGCTAGGCACACCTAGTAAACCTTCGGCTGCCTTTTTAGTAGGTGGTTATTTTCATACTGCAATACTTGAGCCACACAAGCTTAAGAAGTATAAAGTTATAGAAGCTTCTACTAGGAATACTAAAGCGTATAAAGAGATGTCAGGCGGCGAGTTATGTCTATTACAACAAGAGGTCGATAACATAGAATTACTATCGGACAAGATAATGTCTAACGATATTTGTAGAGATCTTATACGTAAAGGAGATATAACTTATGAAGAACCTGGCATTACGGAGATAAATGGACATATGTGGAAAGGTAAAGCAGATATAATAAATCATAGCGAAAAGCTGATTGTTGATCTAAAAACAACTAACGACATAAGTAAATTTAAAACTTCAGCTTGGAAATACAACTACGATAGCCAAGCATATATATACAGCAAGATATTTGGTTATGAGTTAATATTTATAGCAATAGATAAAAACACACACCAAATAGGTTTATTTGATTGCTCTACAGAATTTATAGAGCGTGGCATTGAGAAGGTTAACAAGGCCACAGAAGCATATGAGTTATTCTATAATACAGAAAACTTTGACGCTGAACAATATTTTATTAATAAAACTTTATAGTTTTACAAAATAAATACGATAACCTCAAGATAATAATTAAAAATAAAAATTAAAATTTATGGCAAGAACCAGAAAAACCCCAACAAGACTATGCACAGTAACTGGCGTGAAGACCAGCGAAAGCAATTTTTACAAAAACCAAAACCACGTTAAAGCTGTGGATAACATCAGGCGTAATACCGGTGCTACAAAAGATCAGCTTAGACGTATGTTTAATCAATTAAAAACTTATTAATTATGGCAAGTATTATAGCAACAAGTATTGATCTTACTAAGATACCCAAAGATAAGATCATAAACGGAAAAAAGGGTAAGTATCTACCAATAACGATAACGTTAAATGATGAAGTAGATCAGTTTGGAAATCAAGGTCCAGTGTCTGTACAACAGACTAAAGAAGAACGCGAAGCAAAAACTGAAAAAGTTTATCTAGGCAATGTTAAAGTTGTTTGGTCTAACGGAGACAACGTGGCCCCAGCTCCTAGAGATGGTATGGCTGCTCAAGGTAACGTAGTTACTAACAAAGTAGAAGAAGATCTGCCATTCTAACATGGAGCTATGTGAAATGTGCGGGCAAGAAATGTCGCAGGAGGAATATGCTTTCTGCGACATATGCTCAGATTGTAGAGAACTAGAGTATTAACAATTAAATTAAATAAAATGCAAACAACAGAGATCAACGGGTTTACTATTGACCAGTTCAATCAGTACAGTCTAGAAAGTGGCAAAACACAGGGCGTATGTCCTCTTTGCTCCCACACTAGAAAACCTGAGAATAAGAAAGCAAAATGTGCTTCATACGATTGGGATCGTGGTCTCGGCACTTGCCACAATTGCAGTACTTCTTTTCAGCTACATACGTATCAAAGAAAAGGTGCTAGCGAGCGTGTTTATGTTAGACCTGAAGTTACTAAGTTTTTACCAGTTAAAGACAAAGTAACTGAATGGTTTGAAACAAGAGGTATATCTCAAGAGACCTTAGACGATATAAAAGTTGGACAAGGTAAAGAGTATATGCCGCAAACGGGTAAAACAGAAAACACAATACAGTTTAATTATATAATGGGTGACCAATTAATTAATGTTAAATATAGAGATGGTCGAAAGAATTTTAAACTGTATAAGGGTGCTGAAAAAGTATTTTACAATATCAATAGTATAATAGGTTATGACAGTTGCGTTATAACCGAGGGCGAAATGGATGTTTTAGCGTTCCACGAAGCTGGTGTTAAAAACGTAGTATCTGTACCAAACGGTGCAACACTTACTAATAACAACCTAGACTACTTAGATAATTGTATAGATTACTTTGAAGACAAAGAAAGAATACTACTAGCAATCGACAAAGATGAACCAGGTCAGATGCTACAGCAAGAGTTGGTTCGTAGGTTAGGAGCTGAAACGTGTTTTATAGTAGACTTTGACGACTGCAAAGACGCTAATGAATATCTATTAAAGCACGGCAAAGACAAACTAGCTGAATCAATAGCAAAGGCTAGACCTTATCCTCTAGAAAACGTTACAACGTTTAAAGACATAGAGGGTGAGATAACAGACTTTGTTAAAAATGGTTTTAAACCTGGCTTCCAAGTTGGTCTACCTAATTTTGATGAAATATTTTCTACGTATACTAAGCAGTTTATAACTGTTACAGGTATACCTAGTTCAGGTAAATCAGATTTTGTAGATCAAATGGTAGTAGGTTATAACCAACAATATGGTTGGAAAACTGCATTTGCAAGTCCTGAGAATCAACCAACATATCTACATGCACATAAGCTTATGCGTAAAGTGTGGGGCGATATGCCCAATGTAGGTGATATTGGTGGTGCTAAGTGGAACGAAGTTGCGGAGCACATTAACGATCATTTCTATTTCATAGATATGGATAAGTACGATCTTGACTCTGTCTTACGTAAAGGTGCAGAGCTTGTAAAACGAAAAGGTATAAAATGCTTAGTTATCGATCCTTACAATAAGGTTAGAGACATAAACGCAAAGACTGACGATGTAAACCGTTATACAATGGATTACTTGATGAAGATCGAAACGTTTGCTAAGAAGTATGATTGCCTAGTTTTTATAGTTGCGCACCCTACTAAAATGATGAAGGGTCAAGATGGTAAAATCCAAGAACCTACGATGTACAATATAAAAGGTGGTGGTGAATGGTATGATGCTAGTTACCACGGCCTTCTTGTACACCGAGATTACGATGCAGGTACTACTAAAGTAAAAGTACTTAAAGTTAAGTTTCAAAACCTCGGTGAGAACGGAGCTGAAGCACATTTTACTTGGGATAGAGCTTCAGGCAGGTTTGTACCTGAAATGTCTATAAAGCAAGATGATCTTCCGTGGGAGTAAAAAAGCAATTAAAGCATTACGCTATGGACGAAGAAGAGATGCAAGCTTGGATGTGGTGTGTTAGAAATAATATATGTATAACAACCAGAGAAATAGCTTGGCGATCTAAACTATATAAAGTACTTATAGAGACCGGTAGGTATCCTAGCAGAAAGCTAGTTGGTCAAACCGATGACGTCTATAACTACTACGATGCAAAACAGAAAGCAGCAGAATATACAAAATACTATTATAATAAATATGCGAACAAAGTTTAAAAATGCAAGCGAAGCTTTTGATTACTTTTACATTAAGATAAAAGATACTGGCGCTGATTTTGACGGCACTAAAGCTTTATTTAATGTAGGTTTTCATATAGCTAACCCTGTTAACAATAAAATAAAATCAGGTTTCAGAAAATGGAACAAAGAATATGCTGACGCTGAATGGCAATGGTATTTGTCTGGTGATCCTAGTATTAAAAAGCTAGGTGATATATACGGCAAAGTACCAGCTATATGGAAACGTATGGCAGATGCTAAAGGTAATGTAAATAGTAATTACGGTTACCAATGGCAGCGAAACAATCAAATAGATCACGTTATAGGTTTATTAAAATCTAACAAGAATACTAGACAAGCAGCTATATCTATATACGATGCTAAAGAACACGATACATATAAGCACGATACACCGTGTACTTATGCAGTTCAATTCACGATTATAGATGATAAGCTCAATATGTCTGTTTATATGCGATCTAATGATTTATGGTATGGTTTCTGCAATGACCAATACCAATTTAGCATGTTGCAAAAAATGATTGCAGAAAAATTAAATTTACCAGTTGGTTGGTATTACCACCACGCACACAATTTACACTTATATAACGATAAAACTTAATGTACTATTTATATCATATTCCTGGTAAAAAGATCGGCGTAACACGTGATCTTGATACTAGAGTTACCCTTGTGCAAGGCTACAAGGAGGGAGAGTACGAAGTTCTAGACCAGTCAGAAGATATAGATTATATATCAGACTTGGAGTTAGAACTTCAACAGTCTTATGGCTATCGTAAAGACTTACAACCTTATAAAAACTTATTTAATAAAATGAAGATAAACGCAACAGAACAAACCTCGACATTTCCATGTCCTGC
>Ga0196899_1001459_pt1 | contig 11593 bp, 12 predicted proteins | sample VirMetDEL_Sep_01_FD_169095 | JGI IMG/M metagenome (GOLD analysis project Ga0196899, IMG submission 169095) | Aqueous microbial communities from the Delaware River and Bay under freshwater to marine salinity gradient to study organic matter... | ecosystem: Environmental > Aquatic > Marine >... | reverse complement strand
GCCTTTCTGCCGCACGTCGTTGGCTGCGTCTTTTTGGAAGTCGTACTGAGCAATGACAAAGGTGCTGACCTCCGTGCCGTTCCACTGCAACACGGTGCCTCGCGTGCGCTCACCAGCCAGCGCCACAGGCAGCATGTGCCAGGCGTCGCCGTAGCTGTACAGGCGCCACTGATATGTGATGCACAGCGATTGCAGCAAATCGTAACAGCTGATGTACTCCGTTGCGCCGCTGCTGTTTACGCTGCTCCACGGGTTAGTGTGAATGCGCGAGCGCTGGATGCTTTTAAGAGATGTGCCTGCTGGGTGCGTTTCCGCAGCCATGATGTAGTCGTCCTCACTATAGACATCCTCCGCCCACGCCAGCCTATGCTCCGTGCCGCTGTTCTGCGCGTTCAGGTATGTGTACAGGCTCCAATTCTCCTGTATGTTCTTGACAATATCGTAGATCGTTTGATACCCAGTGTAGGCCGTGCCCGAGTTATTGTAATCTACATGCCTTAAAAGGCTCAGGCCGTCCGTTGCCACAATGGTCACCTCTTTATTGGTGCTGTCCTCGTTCACCTCGAACTCCTCCACCAATATGCTGCCAACCCAAATGCGTGTGCTGTCGCGCAGCACCTCCAACAAATAGTCACCGTCGGTGCTGGTGGCCAGTGCGGTCAACAATTGGTTCAGTTTGTTGTGGATGTCAGCAGGCCACAGCGTCGTCACCTCGCAACGTGAGTGCATGATGCCTGGCACCAACGCGCTGTCGTCAACGCTTTCGTACTTTAGCGCAAAGCCGTTGGCAGCAAGGCTAAACTCTGTTGTCAAATCGCTGCCAGCTGCAGTGCGAATGATGCGCACCTCGTAGCTGTCTTCGTTCAAAGACTCTCCAACACCCTTGGCTAGTAAGTAGCTGCTCATGCGTAACGGTTGCGGGCGCTGCTGCTGCGTGCGTTGCTCAAGAAGATGTCGTCGCCCTTAATGCGTCCAACCACCTCGACGACGCCGCCGCCCATCATATCCTTCAATTTACTCAACGGCGCCACAACTTCAGGATCAATTGCCGCGTTTCTGTTGTCGCCAACCATTGCCATAGTTGGGCCGTATGCAAGGCCGCCGTTGGCGAGTGCTGGCACTTGGATGCGGTCAAGCAATCCTGCGCCCACGGTGAGCGCTACAGCTCGCGCTACGTTGCCAGTGGCAAGCGCCTTGGCGACACCAATTGCAAGGTACTGCTTAATGATTTGCCGCGCGACGTCAACAAGGCCCTCAGCAAATGACTCTGCTGTTGCTGCTGCACTGCCAAATGCATCTACCATGCCTTTCTGCAAATCAGTTGACGCTGCTTTAACTGTCTCCGCTGTTTTGACTACCTGTGGACCCATTTTTTCTAAGCTGTCTAACAGGTTGTCGATAGTCTGCACCGCTGGCTCTACTGCGCTGCTAGTGCCTTCAAACAACGCTTGAAACTTGGCAAAGATTTCATCCTTTGTTGGCAGCGCGTCGTCAGGCAGCAGCTCAATTTTTTCTCGGACAATGGCGTCCTCGTATGCCTTAGCAAAGTCTTGCGCAATTTCTTCGCCTGTGTTTTTTATGTCCTTACCAACTTCTGCGAGCCCGTCAGTTAGTGTATCAAAAGCGCCGCTAAAATCTTGATCAAAGATGGCCTGTTTCGCTGCCTTAAAAATTGTAGCAAACAACTTGCCTACTGATGTAAACGCCGTGACAATGGCTTTACCAGTGCTCACAAAGGCGGTCTTAACAAAGCCAATTACAATGCGAAGATTTTCGCTTTCGTTAAACAGCGTTATTAATTCGTTCGCAGCATTTGTTAAAGGCTCGCGGATGTCGTCGTAAAAATGCACAAACGCAGCAACTAGCAAGCCAATAGCCGCAATGGTCAACCCAATAGGGCTGGTCAATAAAGCTATAGCTTTAACGACCGAAGTTATACCAATAATTGCTGGTCCAAGAGCTGCCGCAAAAGTTGCTACGCCAATTATGAGCTGTTTTGTGCCATCGTCAAGCTCTGTAAACTTCTGAGCAAGATTGGTGAAACCGTCAAGCGCTTTACTAACAATAGGCAGCAGCTGCTCGCCTAATGAAGCCAAAGCCAATTTAGCGTTGTCTAGTGCTGTGCTGAACTTGCCCGACACAGTTTGACTAAGTCGCAGCATAGCGCCCTCAGCAAAGCCGCCTTCACCTGCGAATGACTGCAGCACCTCGTTAAATTGCTGCAAGCTCACAGCCCCTGCGCCTAGCTTATCTGCAGGCAGGCCTGTCGCCTCGCTTAGTGCAGTAAAGATTGGGATGCCGCGCTCTGCAAGCTGGTTAAGGTTCTCCAGCTCCACTTTGCCTTTGGCGTTGACCTTGGCAAAAATGGCCGCAATCTCGTCAATGCTGCTGCCGCTGGTGGCCGCGATGTCGCCAAGAAACTGCAGCTGGGTGTTGACGTCGGCAATGTCCGTGCCGCTCGCGATCAGCTGCCGCGCCGACTTGGCTACTGCGTCAAGCTGAAACGGTGTCTTAGCCGTGAACGCTGTCAGCTGCTGCATCATCTTGCCTGCCTGCTCGACGCCGCCCGTCAAGCTCACAAACGACGTTTCTAGCGTCTCTAGGTCTGCTGCGCTTTTAAGTGCTGCCGCGCCCACTGCCGCCAATGGCAAGGACAGGCTGCGCGTCATGTCCTGACCTAGCTGCTTGATGTTGCTGGTCATGCCACGCAAGTTGCGCTGCACTCTGCCCAACGACTTGTTGAGGTCTTTAGTGTCAGCTCCTATCCGTACTACGAGGTCTCCGAGTTTCGCCATTTTTCTTTGCTAATGCTTTGAGCTGTGCCCAGCCAGTGTGAATGCCAGTCTTTGGCTTCTCTTCCCAAGGAAACACTGCAAGGTCTTTTGGCCTCACGTTGCTTCCTTTCTTAGTGTGTACGTTTAGCAGTAACGCGGTTTGCCATCGCGTACGTTCCCAGTCCACGCGTTGCTGCGCCTCCTGAGCTTTGTAGCGACCGCGCACCGCGTTGCCAAACTCCCTGAATGTAAGGTCATACAGAAGGCAAGGACTCAGGCACAGTAGCCCGAGTCCAAGCTCTTCTATTTCGTCCCATTCAAGTGGTGTGTTGTCTCCTGGTTCTCCGTTTTTTTTTGCGGAGTCATAGAAGATTCAATCACCTCAACAACAGCAGTCAGATCCTGCACGTCAATCAGTCCTAGAAAATCGTCCACTTCCATGTCAAAGCTCATGCCTTGTTTCTTGCAGCCTTCCTGCACAAAGTAGTAAAGCAGCTCAGGCATCAGGGTGACATCCTCGCTGTCGATGTTTGCCACCTTGTGTCCAGTCGCTTGCTCAAAGCTGCGCCAGGCGCGCATGTTAGCCTTGACTGGGAATGTCCTACCGTCTAGGGTGATGGTCATGCGCTAGGAACAAATGTTGGGTCAGTGACGCACTCGAAGGTTGCAGTGTACGACGCGTTGTCTTCAGTGCCTGCGCTCAGCTCCAAGCTGGTGCAGAAGGCCTTAAAGTCAATATCCATGTCATCCGTGATCTCAGTGTCGTCAGACTGCTGGAATGATGCGATAGTGACGTCTAGCTTCTGCCCTGCTTCCATGTCGGCGAACAGTTCTTCGTAGCCGTTTGTGGCGTCGGCTGCATAAAATGCTGTCATGGTTACGCTCAAGGTCTTAAGCCCTGGCAAAATTGCGCGGTAACCGCCGTTGTCTTTTGTTGTGGTGTCACGTGTCTCAGTGCTGAAGGACACAGACAAATCTGTAAGGTGGTCGACCAAGACTGGTGTTGCACCGTCGTTTGCAAACGATACCCGCAGTTGCGAGCCGTTCATAATTCCTGCTGTTGCTGCCATTATTTCTTGTTGTTGGGTTTGATGCGATCTGCAATAATCATATTAATCAGACTATCCAAATATCCAAATATCTGGTTGTCTTTTTCTGTGGGTGTAAGGTTAATCACAACCTTCACAAATGCCATCAGGGCGAGGACTAGCTCAGCCCAGTTGTGTAGTAAGAAGTTGGTCATCAGTAAATATCGTAATATGCGTTAATGTTGTTCTGTAAATACTCTCGGTTCGCACTGTTGTCCTTGTTAAAAATAATTATCTCAAGCACCTTGCCTTGGAAGCCAAATGCATTTGTTGGCGAACCGTATCCGCTAAAATGAAACTCCGCCCAATTTGTTGGTGTTGCATTTTCTACAACCTGCAAGACTCTGCCGCTTAAATAGCTGTGTATAGTGCCGATTGTTGTAACGCCATATTCTGCAACCTTTTGCACACCGTTAACGTACAGGTCTGGGCTGCCGTAATTACCAAAAATATTGAGGTCGTTAGGTGACAAGCTGTTGGCATTGAAGCCATATTTATTGCCTGCTTCGGAGCCTGTCCAGAGCAAATACCTGTCGTCTGTCGTGTTTGTCACTAGGTATTTGTCAAGCCGTGTTTGTGGGTTAAAATCAGTGTGGTCAAATTCTAAGGAATTAAAAACCGGGTCGCCAGTAGTGCCTGTTTCAAATCGCAACGCCGCTTTACCGCCGCTTGTCTCAAGCACACCAGCAGTCACAATGTAAGGTTGATCTGTTGTTACAGTTTGCGTGCCATTATTACCTCGCCCGCTTTGATCATACCACGTTGTTACACGTGCGTCATTTGACCCTACAAACGCCAGCAAAGTTGTTGTGTCCAAGTCACCAGCAGCTGTGAAACCAATGTCTTGTTCACTGTCGTTGTTGCTGTTACGCACACGAATAGCGGCGCCCGTGTAGGCGTTGTTTAATTTGCGCAAACCAAACGCGCCAACAGCGCCGTTGGCAATTGTAAGCACTGGCGTCGTGCGTGCCGTGTAGTCTTGCACGCTTATAAACAGGTTGCGCTCTGCGCTTACCTCTGTGACTTCATTTGTGTACTTCACAGATTGCACAGTAACTGTTTCATACACAATCTGCGACTGCCGCGACAACGCCGTGCGCACCTTGTCTGCAAGGTCGTTGGCTGCTGCATACGTGTCAGCCACGCTAAACACCTCGAGTTGCGCCTCGTCTACTGGCGCGCTGTCCTTGGTGTCGACAGGCGTGTTGGACACAACGCTGTAAACAACGTAAGGCGTGGACGCGCCCTCCTCTGCCAGCTCTGGATAGATGCGCGTGCCGACCAACGCGGCAACCGCGCTGTCGTCTTTTAGCATGCTGTATATAGCCGCTCCTACTTTCATCTCATAAAGCGTTCAAATTCCTGACGCAGCAGTCGATTGCGCAGCTGCTTCATGCGGTTGCTTGTTGCCTTCTGTGTGCGCGTAAATAAACCCTTGTTGCGTGCTGGCCCAAAGCCGCTGCCGTTCTCGACAATGCTGGCAAACCATCCGTTTTGCCTGTTGCGCTTCATGCTGCCACCGCGTCGGCTTGTCTTTGGACCTGCCAATGTGATCGCCTTGTTGCTGCGTCGAAAGGTCTTAATGCTGCGCCGCAGTGTGCCTGGCCGCGTCATTGTTCGCACGTTGTTGCGCACGCCGTCCTTGCTGCCTCGGTTACGCCCTGGGCCTGTGCCCTTGTTGTAGACGTAGATGTCGTCTTTAGCGTCTTTAATGTTAGCACGTAGCGCAACGTTGTACACCTCAGCCACGCGCTCGTCGATGGCACGCAGCTTCTGGGCGTCCTTCTCGCTCCACTTGGCCAGGCGCGCAATCTTGCGCTCCAGCTCTTTCATGCCGTCTACCTTGATCGCTGCCATCACTCAGATACTACGCGTTCGGTAATAAAGTGCAGCTCATTCTTTCGGCCTACCTCCTGCACAGCCAAAATATTGTAGATGTCGCCGCCGTAGCTAATGCGATACTTGGGCGTCACGGCGCGCGTCTCCGTGCTGCTGCGCACGCGCCACGTCACGCGGTTTGTGCTTGTCTCCTGTTCCTCCAACACCGCGCTGCTGGCGCTCTTGTTGTCCAACGCAGCCCACACCGTCACATACGTGGCCCACGACGGCACGGTCTGGCCGTACACGTCCGCAGTGCGCGAGGCGCTCTGAATGACAATGCGTCTATCTAGAAACCCGATGTTCACTGCCTGTTGTCAATGATGCGTTCAACACTAAGCAGCGACTCAACTGCAATCGGAATAGTAGCCGTAATCGTGCCCGTAACCACTGCGCGCCTGTTCTCGTACCAGTGCGCCACCAGCATCTTCACAGCGTGCTTGACGTTGGCCGATTCTTCGACGCCTACCGCAGCCGTCACGCGTACAGGGTGCGCGTTGTATGTCTCCAGGTCTGGCGTGTCGTGGAAGTAGATCAGCATGCCGCCGTCTGTTGCCGCCGTGGTGTAGTACTTGCTTGCGTCTAGCGTCTGCTCTGCGCCAGCTGTGTCGTTGTACTTTACGTCTGTGATGGCTGTTACTGGCCCGTAAGCCAGCGCTGCGTTGCGCCATCGTTCAACGTGAAACACTGCAGAACCGCCTGCCGTAAAGCTGCGGTTACAGTAGTCCTCAACCCATGCCACTGCCGCGTCCAATAACGCCGTGATTGTAGTGTCCTCGTCGCTTGAGTCGACGCGCAGAAACTCCTTAGCGTCAGCCAATGTGACGACGCTAATGCCTGATGTGTGTGCTGGACGTACTACGTGCATGGTAATATGAAAAAAAGGAAGCCCAGCCCATTGCCAGGCTTCCCGTGTTAGTCAATTGTTAGGCCACAAAGTCAGACGTGTAAGCCAAAGCTCCTGCCTGGCGCACATCGACGTCGTAAAACTTGTTTACGTGCAAGGCAATTTGTGCTGTGCCTGCGTTGCTGTATGGGTCAACCAACAAGTCGATGCCACCAAAGAACGCCAACACCATGCCGAGCTGGAAGTCACCAAACAACACAGCACCTTGAGCGGCGTTGTCGTCAACCAAGTTTGGCGTGAAGTTAGTTGGGTAACCGTCAATGTTGTTGCCCTCCATCAAAGCGCTAACGCTAGCGATTGCAGCCTCGGCTTTCAAGATAGACAATGCCGAAGGTGAGCCAATGTACTGGCAACGTGCCAAATCGCCACCAGCAGCCAACACAGCTTTTTGCATGTTGTACAAATCTGCTGAAGCAACAGCGGCACCAGCTTTGTCCACGATGGTGCCAGCAGAAGCGGCAGCCTTAGCAAACACAGCCTTGTCAATGGTCTCGTTGATACCAGCAGCCAACTCGCGTGAAATCATAGCGTCCACCTGAGCACCGCCCTGCAAAATCAACTGCTTGCTGTACTTGGTGTTGGCAGCCACACGGATGGGTGACAGTGTCACCTCGTCAAGCTCCAAGCCTGACGCTGCGTCCGCAGAAACTTCTGTTTCTTCAGTACCTGCAGCCTTAGCAGAAACGCGTGGAAACTTCAAGTTGCCAGTTGCGTTGTTGATGGTAGTGACACCGACGCGCTCGGCCATTGTAGGTGTGCGCAAAGCGTCAATGACACCAGGCACAGAAGTGGCAACAAAGCCAGAGCCGTCACCGCTGTCAGCCTGAAAATCGTCAGCACCACCAGCACGGTACAATGCTGAAGCAGGAATACCAATCTGGCCGCTCATCTGCAAGCCGCGCATCTGGTACTCTTTTGCTGCCTCCTGGCTCCACTCAGCTTCTGCGCCTTCGAGTGCCTTGCCAAAGCTGGCAGCTTGCACAGCACGGCTGAGGCTGAAAGAACGATTGATTTTGTTGATTTCCTTGGCCTCAGACACGGACGCGCCGCCCATTTGGGCCTGACGTGCGATCATGTCTTCGTGTGCCTGGCGACGGGCAATCTTGCCGTCGAGGCGCTCCACCTCGCGCTTGCAAAGGTCGGCCTCTTCTTGTTCGTTGTTGGTCCAGTCGCGGTTTTCAGTTTCTGCGACGTTCACCAACTCTTCAAAGCGATCTGCGTGCTTGCCGCGTGTCGCCTTCATCTCGTTAAGATTCATGGGTTCAAATGTTTGTGTTTCAATAACTGTTGTATCTGTGTCGGCCTCTGCTACTGCAATGGCTTCGTCGAGCTCAAGCTGTTGGTCACGCGCTTGCACCGTGGCGGCTGCGTATGCTGGATACGTCACTGGTGACACATCCAACAACTGCCGCACCTTGTCTACGCTGCGCACGGTGCGCTCTTCGTTCCAGCTCTGGTCTTTGATTGTAAATGCAAAGCTGCTCTGGCTGATGTCACCGCGCTTAACGCTTTCGTAGAAGTCTTTCGCATACTGTTGGTTGCCCAGCTTGACACGGTACTTCAGCCCGCGCTCGTCTGTGCTCAACTCCAGTGTGCCGTTCTCAGTACGTCCAAGAATCAAATTTGGGTCGTGATTAATAAGCGCGCGCACGTCGTTGCTCATCACGTCGTCAAATGCGCCTGGCTTAATTACTTCACGAAAGTGCCCAAGGTCCGTCTCGCTGTTAAACACAGCAGCGTAGCCCTCCAGCACCATGTCGTCGCTGTCGGCCTCGCGCACTTCAATAGTGCCCATTGTCCGCTTCTCAGCGTCTTTATACTGTTGGTTGTCCTCCATCGTTTGAAACTTTGTCGCTGTACTCGCCAAGGCGGTCCAACGCGATTTGGTTGATTTGCACTGTGTGCACGTCGCCGCCCTCTGTCGGGTTCATCTGCTCCTTAGCTCTCACCTCGTTGATGCTCATCACACCGCTCTGCAGCATCTGCTGGTAAAAGTTGGTGCGAGCTGCAAGGTCGCCACGGAACAAGTCGTTCATGTTGAACTTGCTGTACACGTCTGGCCGCTCAAATGATTGTATCAACTTGCGGTCAATCTCCTGCTCAATGCGCTTGGCCCACGGTGCAATCGTGTGACGTGCAAACTGCAGGTTCTGCTGCTCTACGTTGTTAAACGTAGTCTGCGACGGCAGCTGCACCAGCGACGTGGGCACGCTGTAGATGCGGCAAATCTCCTCGGCTTGGAACTTGCGCGTCTCAATAAACTGCGCCTCGTCTGGTGTGATTGTGATACGCTGATACTTAAAGCCAAACGGCAGCAGCTTAGTGCCCGCGTTCATGGCACTCTGGTTCCAGCTATTCTGGATAACGTCCATCTGCTCTTTGCGAAGTGGCTGATCTGATGCCAGCACGCCAGTCATTTGGCCCTTCTGTCCAAAGTACTCGCTGCCAAAGTCCTGCGCCGCCTTGGCCAGGCCCATGTTTTCGCGATGCAAGCGAATGGGCGACATCTTGTTCATGCAAGAAATCTCAAGCATGTTGTCCTGTGTGACAGCGCCGTAGTCGCGGATAACATACACGCGCTCGCCGTCTACGTCTTTGATATCTACGTCGTAGTAGCTGACAGGCACAAGGCGCTCTGCATAGCCTCGTGTGTTGCGCTCAATTATGGCGTAGCCGCAGCCGTACATTAGCGCGCTGCTCATCAACGTCTCCCAAAAATCGTATGCGTTCTGGTGCTCGTTAGGCGCTGCCGTGATCAGGTCATACGCTGGGTGCTGGTTGGCAACCTCGATGTTGCGACCGTCCCGCACATACAGCTCCAGGTCTAGGCTGCTAATGGTGCTTGCAATCTTGTTGATGCAGGCATATACCGTAGATATGGCCAGTGCGCTAGTCTCTGTAATATTCACGCCGCTGCGCACCAGTGGGTTGATGCCCAACTCAGCCTCCAGTGTTTGGCTGTTAAACTTGCCCACGCGGTAGCGGAACAAGGCGCTGAGACGGTCTGTTAGTGTGGCCATTCAGTACAGGTCAAGCTAGAATGTAAGCAATTTACCTCACAAATCCAAGACGTCAAAAAAGAAATCTTCTGCGCCCAATGTGTGACAGTATTCATTCATAGCAATAATGCTGGCAATCACACCGTCAACTTTCTTATTTTCCTGCTTCTCTTTCGTTACACGCTTGTTCTCATTTACGTCTGTGTACACAACAGCGCAGCCCATCTGCCAGCGCATACAGCGGTTGCCGCCGTGTATAATCTGGCCCTTCATTGCTGCCATCTCAAACTCCTTTGTTGGCCCGTTCATGGTTGTGATGTTCTGAGCCATTGGCGCCATCTGCACACCGTCGGCCTCCAGCTCGCTCACGATGTACGTGCTAAAGCGTGGATCGTATCCAATGCTGCGCACGTCGTACTTGGCACACTGCGCGTTGATGTACTCCTTCACAATCCTGTAATCAGTCACGTTGCCTGGTGTCAGGGTGATATCACCTTCGCGCTCAAAGGCAATGTAGTCAATGCCTGCGCTCAGCTTTTTGGTGTGCGCTTTTTCGGAGTTGACAAACTGATGCACAAGCAAATAAAAACAATCGTGCTCCACGTCAGCAAAAAGTAGCGCGAATGCAGTGAGGTCTTGTGTAGATGCAAGGTCCAGACCGCCATAGCAAGGTAGTGTGTGTAGCCTGTCATGTGGTATTGGTTTGTTGCCTTTCATCCAGATGTCGTCTGGAATCCACGCGGTTTCTGCTGATGTCCAAATGTTTAGGTGCAAACGTAGGAAACTGTTGACCATGCTTGGGTTGGCCTTTGCATTTTTAACGGCTTGTTCAAAGTAGTCTTGACGGCAGATACTGCCATACCCTGGGTTGGCCTTGCGCCACGTCTCTTCTGCTGTCCAGTCGTCGTCAATGTCAGCACAGTACAGCACAGGCAAAAAGCTGTCGTCCTCAATAATGCCGTCGCGTACTTTCTCAGCGTATTCGTGCACCTCGTAGCAAATGCTGGCGCGATCGTGGCCCGCTGTAGTCAATGCCATGACAAGCGGCTGGCGCCGTGCGCCTGTCGATGTAGTAAGCACGTCCCAAAGGTCGCGATCAGGTTGCGTGTGTAATTCGTCAAAGATGACGGCGTGGCAGTTTAGGCCGTGCTTTGTGTACGCCTCTGCGCTGATTGACTTATACCAGCTTGACTTGTACTGCACCACGTTGCGCAGGACGCGTGCCCTGCTGCGAAGGTGGCGGCTGTTGTTGATCATCTCCTGCGCGATGTTGAACACAATGTTGGCCTGACCACGGTCGCCCGCTGCGCTAATCACCTCTGCGCCTGGCTCGCCATCAGCAAACAGCATGTACAATGCAATAGCGGCGCTCAGGTTTGACTTGCCGTTCTTGCGTGGAATCTCGACGTAGCAAGTGCGGTACCTGCGCGTGCCGTCCTCTTTCTTCCAGCCAAACAGCGGACGTATGATGTCGTCCTTTTGCCACGCCTCCAGCAGAAACGGCTGGCCGCCCAGCTCGCCCTTGACGTGCGTGCAAAAGCGCTCGATAAATTCAACAGCGCGGTCCGCTGCTGCGGCGTCGAAGTGGTAATCAGCCAAAGTATTTGTCAGCTTCGTCTGCCACTTCCTTGCCTTCGCCAATCCAGTTTTCAAGCCGCGTGATGATAATCTGCTTGCGGTGGCGCGCTTCCTTGAGCTGCTGCCACTCTGGGCGCATTCGGTTCATGACGTCGCCGCTCTTTGCCGTCATTGCGTAACACGTGCCGTGCTCGTCGCAGTAGTCCTGCAGATGCTTTTCTTCAATGATCACGCAGGCCAATGTGTACAGCAGTTGCTGCTGGCCTGGTGTCAAGTCTGCCCGCTTTTCGTAAGCGTTAAGCAGGTCGTTGTACTTCTTAGTCTGTTGTGCTGTCATACCCTTCTAGTTTTTTATGGCCTGACCCTGCG
>Ga0196899_1001456_pt1 | contig 11610 bp, 6 predicted proteins | sample VirMetDEL_Sep_01_FD_169095 | JGI IMG/M metagenome (GOLD analysis project Ga0196899, IMG submission 169095) | Aqueous microbial communities from the Delaware River and Bay under freshwater to marine salinity gradient to study organic matter... | ecosystem: Environmental > Aquatic > Marine >... | reverse complement strand
CATCTCCCATATCACGGAAAATAGACATGCCAATATCAGATGCCCCAAATGCAGGATCGCGCATTAAACGCTCCAAAGCAGCAGCTTCTACAGTTGTAAAACCTGCAACCATATCATTCATAAATAGTGATTGATATCCTGTGCGAAGCTGTGCCTTACCCATAAGAACTGCACGTTCACCAGCCTTACGCATGTCGGCATCCGTTGCTTTTCTTTTTGCTCCACCCTGTACAATATTAACAACACCTGCTCCAAGATTGTCCAGAGCATAGACATAGTTTCTAAGATAACCAGTAGTGGTATTACGTGCAGTTGTAGCAAACTGTACAGTCATGAAACCAATACGTGCTTTATTAAAATCATAGAATGTTTGCGCTGCTTTTTCAGGAAACTTCAAAGTACCTTTAGATGCCTCTTCTAACTTAACACGGCTTAATGAAGTCACCTCCATACCATATTCAATAAGGGCTTTATCTACTTGATCTAAAGTTTCTAATGTTGCTTTTTTAGATGCTTTAGATAACTGTCCTAATGCTTGCATTTCTTTTGCATGCTGAGATATATCTGCTGCAAACAATGCTGCAAATTGTTGATTAGTGAGGTTATGTTGTTTAAGAATGTTTGCAAGTTGCGCTTGATTAACAGTCCCTTCTTCTCTGCTTAATGCTCTAGCCAGCAGTGAAGATATCCTTTCCTCTTTAACTTTTCCAGTATCAGGATCAATAACTTTTTTAGGTTCTATGTCTTTAATTATTCTAGCACCAGCAGCAGCAATGTTCTGTACTAGCTTTTCATCAACTCCAACTAACAAGGATTCAGATTCAGAAAGACCCCTTTTAACTTCCCCACCTTCTTCTAAAAGTTCTGGAATAGTTTCTTTTAGTGATAGCTTTTTTGTTATGTCTTTAGCTGTTGCGCCTAGTGTCTTACCAGTTTTAGTTTTTTTCCTGCTTTTAAACACTTTTGAAGTGTGTATTTTATGAGCCTCTTCTATTTGCTCACGAGTTAACTTGGCAGACTTCATAGCTATTTTTTCAGCATCAAAAGCCGTAACTGCTTTCTTTGCACCAGACAAAGCACCAATAGCACCTCCGGGAACAGCAGACAATGCAGCACTTGTTGCTACCAAACCAAGATCCATATCTTCTTTTAGACCAGAAGCAATGCGTGTTTCTTCTTGTGCAGCAGTTGTACCTGCACCACCTGCTACATCTACAGTAGCACCACCTATACCTGCTCTAATAGCACCGCCTTTAATAGCTTCCATTCCAGCAACAGTCTTGGAAGCATTTCTCATTCCCTGCCCCTTCAAAGCAGCAGCAGTTCCTTTAGCAACACGTCCTTTTACAGCAGATTGAATAGTATTGCGAATACCTATCTTCAAACCCTGTTGTGCCGCTAACGCTCCAGCCTTACCAGCACCAAACGAAAAAAGCCCCGCATAAGTTGACGGAGCAGTAAACACACCGCCCAAATAGTCTTGAGCGGCGGTAAAACCAAGATCACTATCCATACGATCAAAAGCATCCATTAAACGACCCATACGAATTTTTTGTTCGTCTGTACCGTTTTGGGCGTACATCATGTCACGTATAGCTGTGGCTTCATTTACATTTTGATAGCGGAAGTGTTCCATAAACGCATCATAAACTTCTTCAGGATCACGAAGTTCTTCTGCAGTTTTACCTTCACGTTCAATCAAAAATTGAGAAGCATCATTTAAAAAATCTTTATCATCTACAAGATTTTCTTTTTTTAAGTAGTCATCGCCAAGAATATGATACATTACTACCCCGGAAGTTCACTAATACCTAGCCTGCCTGTTATCCCAGCGTCAGATAGACCCATTCTTCTAAGCTGATCTATAATTGCTTGTTTCTGACTGGCGTTTGCAGTTGGATATCCTGCAATTAATTCTTGCGCTCTTTCTTCTGCTGTTTGGGGAATTGCTTTAACAGAATTGTTTTCTTCAGCACCATTATTCAAAGGAGGTGTTCCAGACGCTGGTGTAAATAATGCAGGTGCATCATCAGACATATCAACAATATAAGGATTAGCAATATCTGTTTTATCAGGATTTGCTATAATATTTCTGTTCATGGCAATTGCTTCATACATAAGTTGATTAGCTGCAGCAGGTGACATATTAGCAAGTATTGCAGCCTCATATCCAGATACCAACATACCAGTTGCTTTCATGGCGGCAGAATAGTCTGCACTCTTTACGTCTTTAAACCTAAACAGACCATCTGCACCATAATTTCCTTTAAGATCGTGTTTTGCAGACAGGTGTTTACTAGCAGCAGAAGTGATAACATTTGTTTCAGATATAGTCATACTTTTACCAGAAGAAATATTATTAATCTTCTGCATTTGTTGTGCTTCATTAAGCCTTTCTTTTGCTAACTTTTCAGCAGCCGCTCTTTCTGTTGGATCTTTAGTACTAGCTGCCGCCTGCTGAAGTCTAAATGCCTGAGTAAACAAACGCTTAGCTTCATCACCCGGATCTTGCAACATCCCTAACATACCTTCTTCAACACCCATTGCTGTAGGCATTGCAAGATCGGTAGGACGTTGATACTTACTTGTATCAATAGCCATTCCACGCAATAGACTTTCTGCTTGTTTATCGGCCTCTTCTCCTACATCATATCCAAAAATACTCATAAGACCCGGAGCATCTGCTTTACCCATAACACTCGTATCAACTTTAGCTACAGGTCTTGTAACAAAAGCTGCAAGCTGATCGGCAGTTACTCCTGTAGGACCAGCTTCATTATCCATTCTAATTACTTCATCTGGAGAAACACCTAAATAATCAGCCATAGAAGATATTTTTTCTACTCTCTCTTTAGCACCTCTAAATCCGTGCTTTTGAATTAGGTAATTGGCACCATCTACAGAACCCATCTTTCCGACAATAGCTTTCACTTCATCCAAATTTTCAGACAATTCTTTTTTGTATCTTTCTTCTTCTTCTGCTGTCTTTTTTACTTTATAATCCGCAATACGATCTACCTTATTTTTCATGCGTTCCATGTCGTCTTTTACTTCACGAGTAACACCTTCGGCAAGACCAGTCACAACTCCCCTACCAAAAGGAGAGTCAAGACCTAACATTTTTCCAAGGCTACCAAAAATTGCCATTATACTCTCCTCGACATCAAGCCTTTAGGCTGTTCTTCTACAGGCTCCTCTAGAACCTCTTCAGTTGTTTCTTCTTCTTGCTCTACTGCTTGCATTTCAGGTTCAGACATTTGCATGTCTTCATCGTCACTTTCCTCATCACGCAAACGATTAAGTGCTTTTGTAACGAGTGTTGAGCGTGGCTCAGAGTTATCTTTTTCCATGCCAGTAGTATATTCAATACCAGCAGTATCTCCAATCAAACGCATCATTTCAATTAACACTGGCATGATGAGAATACCAACGTCTGCACTGTGTTTACCTTCCATAACACCAGCCATTTGAATTGTATTTGCTAGTGTTGTAAGTGGAACACCCATTTCCATCACATCAACAAGTTGATCAGAAAAATCATCATTGCCCATACGAGGAATGTAATAATCTAATGCATCTTCAACAGTTGTATACAAAGGTGGACGCTGCCAAGGTCTTCCACCAAGTTCAGCAGTCATACCCATACCAGCTATAGGAGCGTCTAACCTTGGTTCTTGCTTAATCACGCTTTATCTCCATCCTTTTATCTCGTATAGTTTTGAAATATGTAGCAACTCTATAGGCAGGACTATCTTCCAGTTTAGCGTTACTGTCCTTTTTCCTTCTATTAATTGTAGGAGATAGCAAACCTGAAGTTGGAGTCTTTTGTTCTACAGGCATATTTTCCATCTCTGCAATAAGACTTTCCATTTGATAATATCCAAGATCACTTACATTAGTTTTCATAATTCACCTCTAACTAAAACAACTTAGGAATAATAGCAGAACCAAGTGTAGCAATCATATTACCTATAGCATTCCCTGCTGATGTTCCTTGTTCTATGTTTGTTCTTTCTAGGGCTTTATCTTGCCTAAGTTGCTCAAGTGCCATTTCTTGATATCTATCAAGTTGACTTTCAGCAGATGTCCAAGCCCACTCCATAGTATCAGAATAATAATTCCATAGATTATCATAGGCATCTCTAGACATTTCCAAAACAGCTGATGCATTAATTTCATTTGCCCTGTTGACTGCAGCCGTATTTGCCGTAGCAATTTCACGCCGCCACTGAGCATTATTTTGTGCAATCACCAATTGATTTTTAGCATTAAACTGATCTCGCTGATTATTTATCTCAGCATTGAATTGCTCTATGGCATTAAGTTGACCAGCATTAAATTGATTTTGCGCATTTGTTTGAGATGCATTAAACTGAGATGTTTGAGTTGAAAGATTTGCAAAGAATTGATCAACTTGATTTTGAGATGATGCATTAAATTGACGTGCAGCATTCTCAGCAGCTTGGTCATTAAACAGTGACTGAATACGCTGTTGCGACTTAAACATTTCTGTTTGCTGTCTATTAGACAAATTAGCCATGTCCATCTGCATAAAGTTCTGTGCATTTTGAACAGCAGCTTGTTGTCTATTATTAAGATTAGCCATATCAAGTTGCGATAAAGCAGCAGCTTCTGCCATAATCAACGCTTGCGAGTTATTCAAATTTGCAAGGTTCATGCTATTAGCAATACGGCTATTCTCAAGCGCAACCTGTTGCTCTGCAGTAAAGTTGCGATTTGCTACATCTGCAATTCTACCAGCATTCAAAACACGAGATTGAAATGCCTGATCAAATTCCATGCCCATAAACTTGGCACGTTGTTCAGCAGCAAGCATAGCACGTTGCTGACGATTAGATAGGTTCTGTGCTTCAAATTGTGATTGAACTGCAGCATCTGCTTGTGCAATAGGCAAGGCACTTTCCATAGCTGCTTGTACAACAGCCTGTCCAGCAATACTACTTGCACCAAGACCACGTGCTGCCATAGCTGCAGTAGCCGCTCTCATAGCACCAGCAGCCCATACAGGCGTTTCACCGCCTTCAAACTGTGTCATCAAGCCTTCAAGCTGACCCTGTACAGTAGCTTGTTTACTAGGTGTTGCTTGAGCAGCTTGTATTTCTTCTGTGAACTTAGAGGCTTTTTCAACGTTTGCTACACCATCAATAAGTTCACCATTTTGGATCTCCCTTTGATTAGGATTATCCATCAGAATAGCATTACCCTGTGCAGCAGATACGTTACCAACAGATGAAGCAGTCTGTTGTGCAGCAGTAATTTCTGCTTTAGGATCAACAGTTCCTTGTGCTGCTTGCGTTGCTTGCAAAGCAGTGTCAACACCAGCTGCAGCGGTAGAGGCTTGCATTAGGTTTGCTTCTTTTTCTTGAGCAGGAGTAGCCAAAGCTGTGCCAGCAGTTGCAGCTGTAACATCAACAGTTCCTGTAACTTGCCCAGTTGTAGGGTCAATCATTTGACCCGGTTGTTCTTGAATCTGTGCAGCCATAGTTGTTGCACCCGGAGGAAGTCCGGGTTTAGACAGCATTTGTGCAGTAATATCACCCACAGTAGGTGCTAGTTCTATTTCACCAACTTCTGCTTGAGGAATCTCATATACTTCATTGTACATTTTAACAGGATCATCTCCTGTTGCAGTTGCACCTTCAGGTATTTGTATAGTAGGTCTTCCACTAACAAATGGTACATCTATAGTTTGACCATCTTCAGTTTTAAATTTCCGTGTTTCAGCCGTAAGCATTGCTGCTTCATACTCTTCTTTTGAATCGTATGCTTGACCATATGGATCTTTGAATTGAGTCTTTTTTACAGTTTCAAATTCTTGTTGCGGAACATACTGCTGTGGCACCTTTTGTGAAGGTTGTTGTGGTGGTTGACCAAGACCTCTGTCGTCCATCCCCGGAAGAATTGGAATACCATCTCTTAAATAGCGTGGGTCCATTGGATTATCATCGTATGTACCACCAGCAGGTAGGGGTGGTTGACCTGTAAATGGTCGGTTAGGGTCAAGGTCAGATGGCATGAACTTTGGATTGCGCATCAATTCATACTGATTTCCTTGCTTCCAATCTTCATAAGGCATTTCACCGGGAAGCATTATTCTACCCAGAAACCCTGCATCACGCTGTGCCTTTGCATTTGCACGTGCCTGTTCGTACTCTCTGCGCAGTTGGTCTTCAGGTTTTACTTTAGATGTATCAGGAATAAATTCAGGAGTATATGAACTTAAATCAAAGGGTCGTTGTGCTTCTAATCCACCCACATTAACTGCTGGTTGAGATTGACTACTTTGCTGGCCCCTTAAATAATCCTGAAATGCACCAAACATTGTGCCACTTCCTCGAATATTACCGCCTTCAACGGGAAGAAACCTAACATCTGAAGTTTCTACCCGTGGTCCACTTCTGTTCCTATATTCTTTAAGAAATGCATTATATTGGTCTTTAGTACCTGTTAAATATTCCGGCTGTGAAATTTCACCTGTTTGCAAATTAACTGCTTGACCATAACTACCTTCTTGACCACGTGGGGGTATATAGTTACTAATACCACGTGGGTCATACGCATCTTCTGCAAACTTGCCGCCTGTTTTAGCCATGGGTATAGGTGAAACACCTGCAGGTGGTGACATAGTAGGATTGGTTACACCTGCTTGCATGGCTTGTTGTGGAGAACCATATTGTTGTCCATCAGGACCATATACTAAAACTGCAGGGGATGCCTGTAGCATATTTAACGACTGCTGCGCAGCTTGCATACCACCTGTACCACCGGGTCCAACCGGGAGCATACCACCCGTCTGCATCTTACGTACCACACCACCTTTAGCCATCTGCATAGCCTTCTGTTGGTATGTCTGCATCTGCTGTTGACGCATAGGGTCTTGAGCAAGGTAATCTTGAAAGCCCTGCATATTGCCTGAATAACCCATGGCACGTGCAATCTTCTCCATGCCACTAGGTTTAAATGCTTTGAACATTGCCATACCTTATTCCCTACTCAATACTTTGTCTAGCTTATCTTCAACACGATGCAGTGCATCCATGACCTGCCTCATATCATCACGCAATTCAAACTTGGTTGCGTACTCTTCACGTGTCTTGTTCACAAGGATGTTTATTCGCTTTTGTTCTTTGTTTTGTTCACTAAGAAACCAAGCTACCCCTGCCACAACAAGGCCAAGTAACATATCAATGAGGCTGGTCATTTCCACTGGTCAACTCCTACGCTGTGTAGGATTTGCCAGCAGAGATAGCGGCATTGGCTGCTGTCATGTCTTCTGTAGTCCAAAAGTCCTTTGCCACCATAATCTCAAGATGCTCAACATTCCTGTCAACGCAGTCTTGCTTATCTGCGGCATCATCGTCTGCCATTGCAGTCCCAGCAATAATAGCATTGATGAGGTCAACGCTGTGACCCATCGCTGTGTAGTGCTGTGCGATTTGTTCTGCTGTGATTTCGTCCATTTTATACTCCTTTAGTTGGACTCAAGTGCGGCTATACGAGCCTCAAGTTCTTGTATGGTTGCCACAAGAAGCGGCACAAGTTTTGATTGGTCAATGCCCTGATAGACTGCGTTACCATCGGCATCAACCTCATCTTTTGTTCCTGTGATTGCCTCTGGAACAATGTCCTGAACCTCATGTGCAAGGAAGCCATCAACAGTTCTATCGGCATCTGCAATAAAGTTGAAGCGAACAGGATTAAGTTGCTTCAGGCGTTCAGTTGCGCCTGTCATATCAATCACGTTCTCTTTGAGGCGGTAATCGGATGAGGTGTTGTAACTGACACCAGTTGTTCCATTCATGTCGATTGTGCCGATTGATACGTCTGCACGACTAAACTTTATAAACCTATCTCCATCTCCAGATGATGAAGTTTTTTCAATAAGGACAAAACCACCATTATCATTATTAGCTTGCAAAGCTAAACTGCCTAGCGACCTAGTGCCAACGCCTGTTCCAAATTCTGCGCTTGTTCCATTGTGAACAATTCTAGGATTACCATCGCCATCCGACAGCACGATGTAGTTGCTGGATGTGCGGATGTCTAGGCCGCCTTGATTGCCGTTGTAGCGTCCAAGAATGGTGTTCTTTGCGCCAGTTGTTATTTGGTTGCCTGAATTATCACCAATCGCCGTATTAGAAACGCCAGTGGTTAGTGAAGAAAGTGCAGTGTGGCCAATAGCGGTAGTGTCTGCGGCTGTTGTGCTAGATTGCATTGCTCCGTAGCCAATGGCAGTGTTTTCTGCGCCACTGGTATTTGCAGTCAAAGCCTGATAGCCAAAAGCTACATTGTTAGCACCTGTAGTATTGTAGCCAGATTGATAACCAACAAATGTGCTTCTATTGCCTGTTGCTGAATTACCAGCCGCATACCCAACAAATACGCTGTCACCATTTGTGGTCATTGTTTGTCCAGCGTTATGACCAACTGCAACATTGAACGCACCAGTTGTCACTGAATCTAATGCGTTTGCACCCACAGCAGTATTAGATGCACCAGTGGTATTTGCATACAGTGACTGATAACCAACGGCGGTGTTGTTGGATGCGGTGGTGTTCAAAGCTAATGCAGATTTACCAATAGCTGTATTATACGAGCCTGTTGTTCCGCTAGTATATGCACCATCTCCAAGAACAGCGTTATCACTGCCACTAGTGTTTGCGTCTGCGGCTTGCCGTCCAACTGCTACATTGCGTGTGCCGCTGGTGTTTGCATAAAGCGACTGCCAACCAACAGCAGTGTTGTCGCTTGCCGTATTAGATACAAGGGCGTAACGACCTATTGCAACATTATAACTTCCGGTGACATTATTATATAAAGCCCCATCACCTAATACTGTATTTTGTGCGCCTGTAGTGTTTGCATAACCCGCATAATAACCCACAGCGGTGTTGTTGGAGGCGGTGGTGTTGTTCTCTAGTGCGCCATGGCCTATCGCAACATTGCTTCCACCACTAGTATTGTCGTACAGCGCAAAATTTCCAAATGCCTGATTGTTTGCTCCAGTGGTGTTTGAATACATACTATTGTAGCCAAAAGCATTGTTATTATTGGCTGTTGTATTTGTTCGTAAAGCCGAATGGCCAACAGCATTATTCCTAATGCCAGTGGAGTTGCTGTAAATCGCGCTAGTCCCAATTGCCACATTGCTTGTGCCAGTGGTGTTGGTAAGCAGTGCATACCTGCCAACTGCGGTGTTGTTACTAGCATTGTTTGACCGCAACGCTTCATCGCCAACTGCTGTGTTGCTAGAGCCTGTTGTATTATCATCAAGCGTTCTGCGGCCTACCGCTACGTTGGCACTGCCTGTTGTGTTTCCGACTAGTGCTAAATCGCCAACAGCAACATTGGTTGCGCCAGTAGTATTAGCATACAGCGACCGATAACCGACAGCTGTGTTGGCAGATGCGGTGGTGTTGGAGCGAAGCGCTTGTCTGCCTATCGCCGTATTATATGAACCAGTGCTTGCATACAGGGCAGAATGGCCCAACGCCGTATTGTCTGAACCAGTAGTGTTATTAAGCAAAGCTTGGAACCCAAATGCAGAGTTCTGTGCGCCAGTTGTGGTGTTGTACGCCGCTTGATAACCGACACCAGTATTGTTTCCACCAGTGGTGTTTGCAGCAAGAGATTGATAGCCAAAAGCAGTGTTGCTAGAGGCTGTGTTATAATACAGCGACTGATAACCAACGGCAGTGTTGTTGCTTGCGGTGGTGTTGGAGTAGAGTGCCTCCATTCCAAGAGATACATTATAACTACCAGTTGTGTTTAACCGCAAAGCGGCGTGACCAAGCGCAGTGTTTCTTTGTCCAGTGGTGTTGCTTAATAAAGAATTTACTGCAAGTGCGCTGTTATAGTTGCCTGTGGAATTATTCTGCAAAGAACCATTGCCAACAGCAGTGTTCTGTGTGCCAGTGGTGTTGGAGTAAAGGGTATTGTAACCAAGTGCAGTGTTGTAAGAGGCGGTGGTGTTGGAGTTCAGGGCAAAAGCACCTACAGAAGTATTAGTGGCACCACTAGTGTTGTCGACAAGTGCTTGATACCCAACGGCAGTGTTGTTGCTTGCGGTGGTGTTTGTGCCAAGAGCAGCCACCCCAAGTGCGGTGTTGTTATTTCCAGTGGTATTGTTCTGTAAAGCGCCGGGGGAAGAACCAAATACCCCAGAACCTATTGCAGTATTTTCTGCGCCAGTTGTGTTTGAATATAAAGCAAATGGGCCAATGGCAATGTTATAAGCACCAGTCGTATTACTATACCCAGCCTGATATCCCACAGCAGTGTTGTAGTTTGCGGTGGTGTTGGATTGAAGTGCAGATACACCAACAGCAACATTGCTAAGGCCTGTTGTGTTTGCATAAAGTGCTTGCCTCCCCACCGCAGTATTGTAAGTTCCAGTGGTATTACTTTCGAGTGCTTGGGAACCAAGCCCAGTATTTTGTGAACCGGAAGTTGTTGCAAATAAAGCAAAACCACCAACACCAACATTGAGTTCGCCAGAAGTATTGGCTGTAAGCGCCGACGCACCAATAGCAACATTGTAATCCCCCGACAAGCTACCATCGTCCAGCGCACCATCACCCAACGCCACGTTGCCTGTACCAACTGGATAGTTACCATCCAGCTTAATCGTGCCGCCGTCTACGCTGACGTTGCCAGCTACTGTGAGGCCGTCTGTGACCAGCGTTCCGGTGATGTCCGCGCCAGTGGCGGTGGTGGCGAGTTTGGCGGCAGAATCATAAAAAAGTGTTGTGGCAGAGTTTTCGCCAAATGACGCTAAAAACTCACTGTTTTCTCCTCTGATATAAACAGCAGAAGAGCCTTGAATGTAGAGATTGCCTGTGCCTGTATCTCTTACCCAACTATTGCTACCATCGTGATAAATCTGCAAGTCAGACCCAGCACCAAACACGGCCTTGTCGTTGTCGCCGAAATTGATGTCGTTGCCGTTGGTGTCGAGGTTGCCGCCTAGCTGTGGCGTGGTGTCGCCCACAATGTCAGGTGACGCCGCTTGCCAAGCAGAACCATTCCACACAAACAAGGTGCTATTCGTTGTGTTGAAATACTGGTCGCCAGCAGTCAACGCATCCCCATCATTATCAACAGTCGGGGCAGATGCCTTTGCACCAAGATAAATGTCATCGAAAGCATCAAATGATGCAGCCGCAGCAGCGGCAGAGCTTGCCGCAGCCGATGCGTCACTTGCCGCACTAGATGCGCTGGTCGCCGCATTTGTCTCTGATGTCGCAGCATTTGTCTCGCTAGTCGCCGCATTGCTGGCTGATGTCGAAGCTGCTGATGCGCTGTTCGAAGCATTTGTCTCGCTAGTTGCCGCATTGCTGGCACTTGTCGATGCTGAAGTAGCCGAATTGGACGCAGATGTGGCACTCGTTGCCGCATTTGAGGCACTTGTAGAGGCTGCGCTGGCACTTGTCGCAGCATTTGTCTCGCTTGTAGAGGCATTGGTGGCGCTTGTCGATGCAGAAGATGCAGATGCCGCCGCTGCTGCCGCGTCTGCCGCTACTCCGGCTTCGCTTGCCGCCGCATTGGTTTCGCTGGTTGCTGCCGCACTCTCAGAGGCTGCTGCTGCTG
>Ga0196899_1001455_pt1 | contig 11612 bp, 17 predicted proteins | sample VirMetDEL_Sep_01_FD_169095 | JGI IMG/M metagenome (GOLD analysis project Ga0196899, IMG submission 169095) | Aqueous microbial communities from the Delaware River and Bay under freshwater to marine salinity gradient to study organic matter... | ecosystem: Environmental > Aquatic > Marine >... | reverse complement strand
GCTAGACGCTACAGGACTTCTTCATGGATATAGTTTCAACTCTTGGAGTGATTCTGTAACCTACGATAATGCATTCGTCGAAGAGTGGCTACGGTCTCCGCAAACAAGCCTCTATTATTCACTACAAATCATGGGTGATACCCAAGATAAATCAGATGCATATGCTGCATTGGAAGAAGCAGAAGTGGATGATTATTTAGCTTCACTATTAAATGAATCAAAACTTGAATCTAATGGACCTAGCTGCGACTGCGCGGAGTAAGGTTTGTGGGACATGCAAGGAAGAACATTCTATAGATAACTTCCCTAACGATAAACGCTATCCTGATGGGAAGTCTTATCGTTGCAAGCCGTGTCACAGCTCTTACAATAAAGCGTACAAACAACGAAAAACCGAAGAACTAAAACAGTACAGGCTTGAAAAAAGATACGGTTTAAGTACAACTGAATATCAGGAGATGGCCGAGGCTACTCCACATTGTCCGATCTGCGGTAGCGAAGAACCTCTCGTAATTGACCACGATCACAGCACTGGAAAAGTGCGTGGACTTATTTGCCAACCCTGTAATAAGGGACTTGGCTTCTTCCGAGACAACATCGAATCAATGAAAAACGCTATTGCTTACCTTGAACAATGAACCCTTACGAGAAACTACTAAACAGAAAAAGAAAATGGACACCAGTTCAGACAACTGCTGGTACATGCAGAGAGGGCGCGGAAGAGGCGATACTCCGTGCTCTTGCCTTAAGGAATTTGGAACTACCTGTGGGAGGTTTTATCCGTGATGGATTGGCTACCGACGTACCAAAACTATCGCGGGAGTTATTGGAATCAAATGTCACCGACGAGGAAAATCACGACCTGGCACTTGGTTACATTGCCAATGCTTACGGTGTTGACGAAAAAGCTGAATCAGAAGCTCTCCGGCTCAGGGAAGCTTGGACTGCGCATCCTGATCATACAATCCTCAAAGCGATGGTTGCCGAACGTGCAATTTTCTTCGTTCTTCTACCATTCTTCCGCTTTAATGGTGACGCTGGAATGCGAACAGTCAGTGCGGATATAAGTAGAGATGAACAAATTCACGTTGCTGCCAATAGCCTTGTTTGTCGGGAGCTGGGGCTTACTGTCAGCCCTAGTCTTGATAAACTCCGCAAGGCAACTATCAATTGGGTAATGCAACCTTTGGGTAGCAATACCGATAAATATTTGGACAAAAAATTTTGGCTGGATTCTAGTGATCGTTTAATGTATGAAGGTAAAGCACCTGAGCTTTCTGATACTAAAGCTGCTAGAATGCCTGCATTCTTTGAACATAGTAATGTAAACCTTCCACAATATGCCTGACTTAAATTTACTTGATGTTCGTGGCATGACAGCTAATGCTATGTTGTCTAAGTTAAATGAATCCTTCCCACCAGTAAACCCTAACCCTGAAGATACAATGGAAAAAATTATGTATAGGTCTGGTCAACGTAGTGTCGTTGAGTGGGTCATTCAATATATGGATGAAAATTAATGGGAGTAAGTACTGAATATTATAATCCCGCACTTGCTACAAGTGAAGAAAAAGGTCTTAGTCAATTTGGCGATGCAGATCTTGCTGCTAATAGATCGGCTGGTTTTTCAGATCAAGAGATTCTAGAATTTTTGGATGCTAATCCAACAACCTTAAATCCACAACAACAACCTGGTGTACCTGGTGGTATTTATGAACAGGTTTCTGCGGGTGCACAGCTAGAAAGCCAAAGGGCAGCTGAAGAAGCTCAAAGGCAACAAGAATTAGATAGGATAGCTGCTGAGTCTAAAGCTGAACAAGAACGATTAGCTAGAGAACAAGAGGAACGTTTGAAACAATTAGAAATTGCTAGTAGGACTGCACAACAAAATCAACTTGCTGGTAGTAGAACAGCTGAATTGCAACTTCAAAGTGTTTCTAATTTACCTGGTTCACAAGGTGGTACAAGTGCATTTAAACGTAGACCTTTACAAATTAAACCCCAAGTTTCAACAGGATTGTCACCAACAGTAGCTGCTACTTCTAGTTTAGGTATTAATGTATAATGACTGCTCAATCACGTTATGAGAGATTGTCTTCGGACCGCTCCCAGTTTCTAAATACTGCTAGACAAGCAGCAGATCTAACTCTTCCTTATCTAATCCGTGGAGAAGAAACATATCACAAAGGTGCACGTAATCTCATTACACCGTGGCAAAGTGTAGGAGCTAAAGGTGTGGTGACGCTTGCAAGTAAACTAATGCTTGCTTTACTACCACCACAAACCAGCTTCTTTAAGCTACAGGTTAATGATATTAATATTCCCGGAGAACTAGGACCAGAAATTAGATCAGAACTTGACTTGTCGTTTGCTAAAGTTGAACGAACTATCATGGAATCCATTGCGGCTTCTACAGATCGTGTTGTTGTTCATCAAGCACTAAAGCATTTAGTCGTTGCTGGTAATGCTCTTATCTATATGGGAAAGGATGGTCTTAAACTATATCCTTTGAACCGTTATGTTGTAGATAGAGATGGTAGTGGTAATGTTATTGAAATTGTAACAAAAGAAACAATCTCTAAAAAATTACTCAAAAAAAATTATCCATCATTTGATTCAAAAAACAACTGGGAAAATGTAGATGACAATTCAACTGATGAATGTGACATTTATACTCACGTAATTCTAGACAACAACAGATGGGTTTGGCATCAAGAAGTTTATAATGAGATCCTTCCTAAATCAATGGGTAAAGCTCCTGTTGATTCTAACCCTTGGCTTCCACTTAGGTTTAACCATGTTGATGGTGAAGCATATGGACGCGGACGTGTCGAAGAATTCATGGGTGATTTGAAGTCACTTGAAGCTCTGTCACAAGCTCTTGTAGAAGGTAGTGCAGCTGCTGCTAAGGTAGTGTTTACCGTTTCACCCTCCAGTACAACCAAGCCTCAGACACTTGCACAGGCAGGTAATGGTGCAATCATTCAGGGTAGACCTGATGATATTGGTGTAGTACAGGTTGGTAAAACGGCTGACTTTCAAACTGCTTATCAAATGGTAGGAGGTTTATCACAACGAATTAGTGATGCTTTCCTTATTCTTAATGTAAGGAATAGTGAGCGTACTACTGCTGAAGAAGTACGTATGACACAGCTAGAACTAGAACAACAATTAGGTGGACTATTTAGTTTACTTACTGTTGAGTTCCTTGTACCTTATTTGAATCGTAAATTGTCTGTTGCACAAAAGACAGGTGAGATTCCACGTCTACCTAAAGGTGACATTGTTAAGCCTACTATTGTAGCTGGTATTAATGCACTTGGTCGTGGTCAAGATCGTGAAAGCCTTTCACAGTTCCTTACTGTTATTGCGCAAACAATGGGACCACAAGCTATTCAAGAATACATTAATCCTGAAGAAGTTGTCAAACGTTTGGCTGCATCATCAGGTATTGATGTATTGAATCTTGTTAAGAGTATGCAAGAGATTCAGCAAGAACAACAAGCTGCTGCTCAACAACAGCAACAAATGATGATGGCTCAACAAGCTGGTCAACTAGCTTCAGTAGAGCAAAAACGCGAACAAGCATCAGCTCAAATGATGCAACAACAACCACCACCACCACAATAATATGTCAGAAGTTTTAACAATGAATGAAACACCTGCTGATCAGCCTGAATTTAATGCTGATGAGCAGAATTCTCTTGAAGTAGCAGAATCTATTTCAGGAGAACCACAACTACTTGCAGGTAAGTTTTCAGATCCACAAGCACTAGAACAAGCTTACCTTGAACTACAAAGTAAACTAGGACAACCAAGAAATGAATCCGAAACCAGTGAAGAAGGGAAGCAAGAAGAAGCCCCTGAAGAAGTACTAGACAATCAAGAAGAGCAAGAAGAATCTAGCAAAGAAGTTCTTTCTGAACAACAAGCTGAACAATTGTTTGAAATGGTTGGCGGTAAACAAGCTTATAAATCAATGGTTAATTGGGCTGGAGACTCTCTTTCTAAAGAAGAGGTTAAAATGTATGATTCTGTTATGGCAGATGGTAATCCCAGTGCAATCTTCTTTGCAGTACAATCATTGTATAGTAAATATACGGATTCTGTAGGTAAAGAAGGTCAACTGTTGACAGGTAAAGGTTCTAATCAAAAGAATGATGCATTCCGTAGTCAGGCTGAACTTGTACAAGCTATGTCAGACCCACGTTATGATAAAGATCCTGCCTATAGATCAGACATTATGCGTAAACTAGAAAACTCTGACATCGCATTCTAATGACTGTTACCACCAACGAACACGGACAACAAAACCTTTTTGCTAAAGAACCCACCATGTACACTGACAAAGACTATACTGTGACACATAACGAAAAAGCTGAAATGCTAAACGGTCGCCTGGCTATGCTAGGTGTGATGGCAGCGCTAGGAGCGTATGCACTAACTGGTCAAATTATCCCTGGAGTATGGTAATGGCTAAACAAGGTCTCTACGCTAACATCCACGCAAAGAAAATGCGTATCGCAAAAGGTTCAGGTGAGAAGATGCGCAAGCCAGGAAGCAAAGGTGCTCCTACTGCTGCCAACTTTAAACGTGCTGCCAAAACTGCTAAGAAAAAATGATTGAATGCCCACAATGTACTGCACCTCAGCAGTACGTTCTAGAACAACTACAGACTTCTGCTGGTGTGAAAGACCGTACAGCACTAGCAGTCATTCTGGGTAACATCCAACAAGAGTCTAATTTTAAACCTAACGTATGCGAGGGTGGTGCTATCGTTCCTTATGATAGATGCCTTCGTGGTGGTTATGGTTTAATTCAATGGACATCTAAACATCGTTACATTGGTCTTGGCAACCATTGTTCTAAACGTAATGAAGATCCTAGTGGTCTTAAATGTCAAACTGATTACATGATTAATGAGATGAGGTTTAGAAAAGATCTTTATGCTTTTCAAACTAATCATCAACAAGTCGGTTATTACATGAATGCTGCATACTACTGGTTAGGCTGGGGTATTCATGGTAACCGTACAAAATACACTTATTCTTTTTTAACTAAACTTAAATGAAAATTCTTGCTATCCTCCCCGCAACCCTGATTGCTGCTACTCCTGTAATGGCTGGTCCTTACGTAAACATTGAAAACAATGCTGGATTCACTGGATCTGATTTTAATGGACATGTTACAGATTTCCATCTTGGTTATGAATCAGGTAATGACGTAGGTTCATACTATGTACAAGCTGGTCCTTCTATCTTTGCACCTGATGGTGGAGAAGAAGAGACAAAGCTTACAGGTAAGATTGGCGGTTCAATTCAAGCAACAGAACGTATTTCTGTTTATGGAGAAGTTGCAGCAACCTTTGATGACGTAAATGATTACGGCACTAAGTTTGGTGTTAAGTATAACTTCTAAAATTTAAACTTTTATTTATTTAACACAATGTCATACGGACAAATTGTACAAGATATTGGTGGTCTTTCTATACCTCCTCATGATTATGTAGGTATTAGTCCATCAGCAACACCAACTGATGGAACTACACCTCAAGTGTATACTTTTAAAACTGGTGGAGCAAGTGGTAATACTGTTTGCACACTATCAATTGTTTATGATACTGCTAAAAATGTAATTTCAGTTACTAAAGTCTAATGTCAATTCATCTCAATCTAGCCACAGGTCAATTACTTAACAGTTCAAATTTAATTAAAATCGCCGACAGCTTAATACTTGATCGAAAAAGTGGCAAGATTGTGCTGTCAAACTTACTTGTTCCTAGAGCAGGTGCATTGCCAACATTATTTGATGATGCAACCCTCGACCTTAACTTTGCTGAAACTAAATCCATTGGTAATCTCGTCACCTTCAGCCGTGCCAGTACTGGGACGTATGTCGGCAGTGATGGGTTGATTAAGACCAGTCCGGTTAATTTGAAAACTTACAGCAACGACTTTACTCAGGAGTGGGCGACAGCCCCTTCCAGTATTTTATCAACAAACAATCCAGATCCTTTTGGTGGACTTACAGCAGCTAGGATAGATCTTCCGGCTTTAGATGCTAGATTACAGATCAATGGTACATCTGCAACAGGTATTTCTACATTTTCCGTCTGGATGAGACTTGTTTCTGGTAGTGATCAGGTAAGGTTGCTGCTCCAAACCAGTCCAGGAGCATCCAGTGGCGATACCGTAACAATTACTTCTGAATGGCAACGTTTTTCGACAACGCAAAATGTAAGTTCTGGTGGTGGTATCCAGATTAGAAATCCTACAGCCACCCCAGTCGTTCTTGAAGTATACGGAGCCCAACTCGAAGAAGGCACAACCGCCACTGACTACATCCCCACTACAACAACAGCTAGTGGTGCACCACGCTTCGACCATGACCCCGTGACTGGTGAGTCCTTGGGGTTGTTGATTGAAGAGAGTAGGACGAATTACATTGACAACTCCAACGATCTATCGCAGTGGAACCGACCACTTTTTAGCCCAGTTTTTGATGCAAACACAACAGATACTTTATCTCCTGACGGAACCTATAATTCAACTAAGATCACAGGAGGGACCAACTCTGGAGTCGCTAGGGATAACATAGTGGCAGCTTCTGCATCAACACCCTACACAGCATCATTTTTTGCTAAAAAAGGCACAGCAGATAATGTCACAGTAGAGTTAGGGAGTGGTGGAAACAGAGTTGCGACTAATTTCAATATCAGTACCAAAACATTTAGTACCAGCTCCGCTGCAGGTTATTTTGCAAGTTTTTCTACTTCTTATGTCGATTATCCAAATGGTTGGGTGAGAGTTATTGTCTCGGGGACAACAGATGGATCTGCTTCAAGTAATATTGGTCTTTCGCTTTACGGAGTAACTAATGGGGCTACTTACTTCTGGGGCGCACAAGTCGAAGCAAACGCATCCTTCCCAACCTCCTACATCCCCACGTCCGGCAGCACCGTAACCCGTGCCGCTGATCTTGCGAGTATTGAAGGGACGAACTTCAGCTCTTGGTATAACCAAAGTGAAGGGACGGTGTTTATAAAAGGCTCCACCAGTGATTTAGATGCCAATACAGGGTGGTCTTCATTTTTTCAAGCATCTTCTCCTAGTAACAACCGTATATCAATAAGGCAAGGCACGACAATTATTACTTCTGCAGGCACAACCGTTTCTCTGGCAAACTCTGCTAGTCCAACAGCTAACGAAACAGAAGAAATTGCATTTGCCTACAAAGAGAATGACTTTGCTCAATATACATCATATGCTAATCCAGTTTTCCAAGGTACTGGATTAATACCTGTTTCTGTAGATACATTATTGATTGCTTCTGTTGAGGGCAGTGGTTCTACTTTTAATCTAAACGGCCACATCTCCCGCCTTGCCTACTTCCCAACCCGTAAATCAGACCAAGACCTAATCAAGATTACTGACGGCACACTAGCCCCTGCAATCATTACCTACGGCATCACAAGTACTGGTGGTACGTTTAACCTTTTGTCTACTGGTACTGTTGATTACGCGGTGGATTGGGATTCAACAGGTGGTTATGAAACGAGCACGCTTAACACGTTACCTCACACCTATACTGCTGGTGATTACGATTTAGTTGTTTATAGTGATGGGGTTTATAGGCCGTACTTTAATAACGTAACCGCTGATGCAAGTCAGATTACTTCTGTTGCTATTGGTAGTGGGGCTGATTTAGGGACAGACCTAACAAACGCTTGGTACGGTGCTAATAACATGACTTCATTTGTTTGTCCGTTTGATGTGACAAGTGGAGTTACAAATCTTGAAAATACATGGAACAACTGCCTACGTCTAGCAAGTTTCCCACAAATCAATACATCATCAGTAATAAACTTTTCCAGAGCGTGGCGCGTCTGCCAAAGTCTAACAAGTTTCCCACAAATCGATACATCATCAGGAATAAACTTTAGCGAAGCGTGGCGCCTCTGCCAAAGTCTAACAAGTTTCCCACAAATCGATACATCATCAGGAATAAACTTTTCCCTTGCATGGTACAACTGCAACCAAATCACAAGTTTCCCCCTGCTTGATATGTCATCAGCAACAACCTTTAATGCTGCATGGGTCTACTGCGCCAAACTCGCAACCTTCCCCGCTCACATGTTCGATACTACGGGAGCACTGGTTCCTACTGCGTTTAATGACGCTTTTTCCTTTTGCGCCCTCACCGCGCAATCAATCGAAAACATCCTTGTCAGTCTAGATACTAATGGTGCTACTGGTATCACACTTGGTATCAACGGTGGTACTAACGCTGCCAAGACTACTTGGTCAGCAGCCGCTGTAACTGCCTACGATAACCTTATCGTAAAAGGTTGGACCATTTCCTTCAACGCTTAATTAACTATGGGACCATTTACTGAAACAAAATGGGTCGTTTGTCACGGACCTGAAGTTGTTCACTTTAGTGAGCTTACCGTTGGATCCTCAATGATGACTGGACAACCTAACTGTGAACACTTTGATACCGAGGAGGAAGCTGTAGCCCGTGCTGAAGAGCTTGGGTATGTCTTTCCTGTCGAAGAAGAGCCAACTCCACTTGCTTTAGACTAACTATGTATTGCTACCGATTCCCAGATAAGGATACCTTTGTAGCAGCCTGTGGAACCCTTGGATGGCTCTCTGAGCCCTCTGAGGAAGCCCCTGAGGCTGTTGTAATCCCTTACACGCATGATAGAGCCATCGATGAGGTTGGCCCAATAGAGACGATTCCAGGCACCTATGACGAAGAGGGGGTTGAATTGACAGCCCCTGAATATGACACCAGACATCACGTTAACTTCCAAGGAGAAGCTCCCCTTGAGTGGGATCAATACTTAGTTGATGTTAATACACCATCTCGTATGTTTGCAGGTTCTGGTACTCCTACAACACTAGGACAATTAAATGAATTAAGAAATCCTTCTGTTGAAGAATAAGCTAAATAGAATAAGCAGGGTGCAATTCCCTGCATAGCTCTAGACTGCCAAGTCTTTAAATTGGTCTTACTTAATCGCTTAATAAAGTGAAGCATTTAACAAATGCTAATCGCTTCATAAACATGCACTACTATTATGGAAACCAAGCAGGAATATCATCTCCGTAAGAAAAAAGAATACGACAAACAGAAGCGTACGTTCCTAGCTTGGTACAAAGTACAAAGAGGCTGTGAGATGTGCGGCTATAATGAGCATCCCGCAGCCTTAACTTTTGACCACATTGACCCTGACGGGAAACTGTTCAACATCGCCGACTACGGCACTAAAGGTTGGGAAGCAATTTTACGTGAGGTCGCTAAATGTAGAGTGCTTTGCGCCAACTGCCACAACGTACATTCTTTTAATAACTATGACAACCGCAGTAACCTCACCGAGGTCACAGAACAAACTAGAGGACTCATGGCAGACATTCTGCGAGTGGATTACCTCAACGGATAACCGTATTTATATTGGCTGGTTTGGTGTACTTATGGTACCCTGTTTACTTGCCGCAACTACCGCATTTATTATCGCCTTCATTGCTGCTCCTCCGGTAGACATTGATGGCATTCGTGAGCCCGTAGCAGGGTCTCTCATGTATGGAAACAACATCATCTCAGGGGCAGTCGTCCCATCTTCAAACGCCATCGGTCTACATTTCTACCCCATCTGGGAAGCGTCAACTCTTGATGAGTGGCTCTACAACGGCGGAACTTTCCAACTTGTCGTCTTCCACTTCCTTATTGGTATCTACAGTTACCTTGGACGAGAGTGGGAACTTAGTTATCGGCTTGGAATGAGGCCTTGGATTTTTGTTGCATACTCCGCACCCGTGGCAGCGGCATCCGCTGTATTCCTTGTTTATCCCTTTGGACAAGGTTCTTTTTCAGACGCTATGCCTCTTGGCATTTCCGGTACTTTTAATTATATGTTGGTCTTCCAAGCCGAACACAACATCCTTATGCACCCCTTCCACATGCTGGGAGTTGCTGGTGTTTTTGGTGGTAGCTTGTTTTCAGCTATGCATGGATCTTTGGTTACGTCGTCTCTTGTTCGTGAAACGTCTGAAGACATTAGCCAGAACTATGGCTACAAATTCGGGCAAGAGGAAGAGACTTATAACATTGTTGCAGCACATGGTTACTTCGGTCGGCTCATCTTTCAATATGCTTCATTTAATAACAGCCGTAGCTTGCATTTCTTTCTCGCTGCTTGGCCTGTCGTGGGTATCTGGTTTGCTGCTCTTGGCGTCAGTACTATGGCATTCAACTTAAATGGCTTTAACTTTAACCAATCGATTGTAGAATCACAAGGTCATGTAGTTAATACATGGGCTGACATCTTGAACCGTGCTGGTCTTGGTCTAGAAGTGATTCATGAAAGAAATGCCCACAACTTTCCACTTGACCTTGCCTCTTCTAAGGCACCTGTAATCGGCTAGTGTGCGTTAGCACGCACTAGAAGCACGTCCGTTCATCCTTCGGGACGCATGACACCATAAGCATGGAACGGGGCTTGTGGAGGCTTCTAAAGAGGTTACTATGCAAGGCAAAACTTATTGCTATCGCGGTGTAAAGTACACCAAGTGAGATAGATCTAACAGAGGGGTGCAATTCCCCTCTTCACTATTGGCTTTGAGCCGGTACGCCGATACCTCATAGCCGCGCGGCTTTGGTAAAGCCTTTAATTTTACCAAAAAAAAAATACTATGCATAGATCAATTGAATGGGCAGCTGGCTTATTTGAAGGTGAAGGTTATATTACCAACAATGGTAAATACCCTAAAGTCGGTCTGACTATGACTGACGAAGATGTTGTACGGGAATTTGTCAAAATTATTGGTGTTGGCTCGTATCGAGTTCGGGATAGATTTCCCAACAAAACACAATATGAATGGCAAGTTACTGGTAGCAAATGTAAAGGTATTTTAGAAAACCTTCTACCTTACTTAGGTAACCGGCGAGCCTATAAAGCTCTAAACATTCTAGACAATTTAGAGTTAGCTTAACAATTAACTCTCTTTTAAAAATGACTTATCAATCTTCTGTTAACCCTGCTCAGCTTACTGCGCCGGGTGCACTTAATGGCGCTATCGCTGATACTAGCGAACGCCGCGCTCTCTATCTGAAACTGTTCAGTGGAGAAATGTTCAAAGGATTTCAAAACAATACAATCGCTCGTGATTTGGTCATGAAGCGTACATTGACTGGTGGTAAGTCAATGCAGTTTATCTACACAGGTCGTACCAAATCTGAATACCATACTCCTGGTAACAGCATTCTTGGTGACTCCAACAACGCTCCTCCTGTAGCAGAAAAGACCATCACGGTTGATGATTTGCTGATCAGTTCAGCCTTCGTTTATAACCTTGATGAGACTCTTGCTCAATATGACATGCGTTCTGAGATTTCACGTAAGATTGGTTATGCACTTGCTGAAAAGTATGACCGTTTGATCTTCCGTCAAATTGCTAAAGGTGCACGTCTTGCATCTCCTGTTTCTAAAACTGGTTATGCTGAGCCAGGTGGTACTCAAATTCAAGTTGGCACTGGTGCAGGTTCTGAATCTGATGCTTATGATCAAGCTAAACTTGTAAATGCATTCTTTGATGCAGCTGCTGCTC
>Ga0196899_1001448_pt1 | contig 11630 bp, 6 predicted proteins | sample VirMetDEL_Sep_01_FD_169095 | JGI IMG/M metagenome (GOLD analysis project Ga0196899, IMG submission 169095) | Aqueous microbial communities from the Delaware River and Bay under freshwater to marine salinity gradient to study organic matter... | ecosystem: Environmental > Aquatic > Marine >... | reverse complement strand
GTTTGGTATTCGTGGTTTAGCTAACTGGAAAAAATAAATATGTATAGTGTTGGTGATCGTACATTTTCAACTATTCAAGAAGCCAGAGCTTACGACTTTGAGACAAGTGGTACTATAGATAATGTAACGGCTGTTACTTCTTTTGATGACGATCCTTTTGGTGACGACTCTTTTGAAATACCTGAGTTTGAAGATTTACCGGGAGAAGATTCTTTTAGAAGGTTAGCTGATTCTCTTTTTCAACAGTTTATAGAACAAACTGAAGCAGAAGATAGATTACAAAGATGGATTAGAAGAAACATCCTAAACGATACTAGAGACCCAGAAGACCAAGACGGAGAGCCTTCTGATTTAGATACTCTTTTTGCAGACGATACTTTCCAAATGATATGGGACAGTATTGTTGGCAGAATGAATGATGTTCCTCCAGAAATAAGTGGAGACGAAACAGCAACTCAAGAATGGTATAATTCTCAAATTGAAGCTGCCTTGCAAGAAATAGAACAAACTGGTGGCGTATCTGGAGCTTTTGACAGAGCGCAAACTATTCTTAATACTCTGATTGAAAATCCTTCAGAGCTTGAGAATATGGAAGATCCGGGAGAGCTAACTAAGTTTTTTGTAGAACAAGGAGCAATGTCTTTTGTAGGTGCTGCAACACCTCCTGTAACTCCTGCTGGATCTAATGGTGAGCTTGTAATAACAGGAGGCGCTGGTGTAACAGGACCTTTTGAAGAAATACTAGCAACAGGCGGTAGGATTTTCGGACCAAACGGTCTTTTAGAAGTAATGGTTCCATATATTCCCGGAGTATCTTTACCTAATTGGATACCTTCTGCTGGCGTTATTTTTCTTCCTACAATACAAGACGCAATAGATACAGTTGCAGAAATAATCGACAAGTCAGAAATTTCTGAAGCCATAGAAGAAGGCGACATTGGAGAAATATTAAACGATATTGGTGAAATTGTTATAAACACCGGAACTGCTGCTGCTGGTGTAATTGAAGAAAAAGTTCGTGAAATCATTGGCACTATTACAGGAGCTGTCGCAGATCCTACTAGAGCAGGTTCCGTTATTGGTGGTATTATTGGCGTAGCTTTTCCTTCAATACCTCAGTGGCTTCCTCCTTTAATTTTAGACCCTCGTGTTTACGGTGCAGTACGTAGTGTACTAACACAAAACTTTAATACTCCTGAGGAAGATTTTCCTCCTTTTAACGAAGAAGTAGAAGAAGACGAAGTTGCCTTAATGTTTACTAACAGAGGCAATAACTATTTTGTTAATAAAGAATCAGACGAGTTTTTGCAATTAGCAGAAAGCGAAGAATATGAGTTTGATTTTAACGAAGAGTATACAAGAGAACAACTAGAAGACACTGGACTAGAAACAATTAACTCTGGTACGTATCAGTCATTGTTAGATGACCTGTCGTTTCATGCACTAGAAGAAGACATCTATCAGTACTCTATGGATGACCTTATAGCGCGTTATGAGGAAGAAGGAGGAGTACTTCCCGGTGATTGGAAGACACTGGACGAAGAGTCGCGGTACAACTTTTTTCTAGCCGACTATTTTGATATTCCTACTTACATTGGAGACCCCGATAGAGGCGGTGACAGAGACGACGAAGATGACGGTGACGGTACTGGTGATGGTGATACAGATCAAGACCCTGTTTCTGTAGTTGAAGGCTTGTTTGCTGACTTTTTAGAGCAGCTTGATACAGAGTTTACTGGGCAACAAGAACAGATAAACACTATTATCAACAACTTTGTTGAAACTCTTCCTAATTTTGATGCAATGCCTACAATGGAGGACATTGCTGAATACTTTGAACTTAATGGCGTTACGTTATCAGAACAAAACTTTGAGCGTATACGTCAAGAGTTAGCTAATGCTGGCTACCTGACAGAAGAACAATTAACAGAAGCTTTGGCTGGCGTAGCTACAACAGAGCAAGTTCAAGAAGCTATTCAAGGTGCTGGTTTTGCTACTCCAGAACAAGTAATACAAGCTTTAGCAGAAGCAGGTTATGCTACGCCTGCTGATATTGCTGATGCTTTTGCTAACTCTGGTTTTCTTACAGAAGATCAGTTTAATACAGCTTTGGCAGAAGCAGGGTATTTAACAGAAGAACAATTAATAACCGCGTTGGCTGATGTTGCTACAACGGAAGAAGTCCAAGAAGCGTTGCAAGGCGCTGGTTTTGCTACGTTAGATGAAGTAAGACTAGCCTTATCAGAAGCAGGCTATTTAACAGAAGAAGAATTTAGGCAAACAACAGAAGAGTTTAGACTAACAACAGAAGAGTTAAGACAAGCAATATCCGATCTTCCTGATGGAGCAACAGAAGAAGAAGTTAGGCAGATAATACAAGAAGCTATTAACTCATTGCCCGGCAGCGGCGAAGGTCTATCTGTAGATGACGTAAGAGAAATAATTAATGAGGCTATTTCTGGAATAGATCTTCCTGATTCTGTAACATCAGAACAAGTTAGAAGCATATTAGATAGCTTTGGTTTTTCTACCTCTGAAGAAGTACAAGCTGGTTTTGAAAACATTCAAGAAAATTTTGAAGACCTTACCAGCAGATTTAACGACGCTATTAACGGTATTGCTACTGAGTTTAGTGAACAAGAAGCTTTATTTTTAGAAAGCATTACAGGTCTTGAGGCGTCCTTAATACAATCTCTATCTAATATTGAAGGTGGTCTTAGTGCTGAGTTAGAAATGCTCGACACTAATATCATAACTTTACAAGAGGCTGTAGAAGCTGGTTTCGATGACTTTACTGCGTTTGCTACAGAAGAGTTTGGTCTTGCCTCAGAAGAACGTCAGCGCCTTCAAGAAGCTATTATAGCTGTTGATGGAAACGTTACACAACTAAGTGCTGACTTTCAACGAGAGTTTGAAGAATTTGGTGGGACTCTTGCTGAACTTTTTGAAGGTGTTGGTTTTAGTATTGAAGATCTTCAGCAAGGACAAATAACACAAGCTGAAGCTTTTGAAGACCTTAACTCTTATTTAGCAGGGCAGTTTGAAACAGCAGGACAAGAAAGGCAAAACTTACAAGAAGCTATCCTTAATGTTGGCGGAGACGTTAATTTATTAAGCGATACTATGTTCGATCAGTTTCAAGCTCAAAACGAAACTATTGAAGAATTATTTGCAGGAACAAATGTAAATATTGAAGCTTTAGCGTTAGGGCAAATAAGCCAAACTGAAGCTATAAACCAGTTCCAAGATTATGTATCGGATGAGTTTTTAGCGGCTCAAGAAGACCGAATAAGAATTACTGAAGCTTTAATTAGTGTAAACGGAAACTTAGAAGATCTTAATCTTGCGTCTTTAGATACGTTCAATGATTTAAATCTTAGTATTGAAGAATTAGCCAACGAATTTAATATAAATTTTGAGGCTTTGCAACAAGGTCAAATAAGTCAATTTGAAGCTTACAACGAATTTCAAGACAACGTAACACAACGATTAGACATATCTAACGATCAGCTTGAAGATATTCTTGCAGGACAAGATGATATTCTTAGCGGGCAACAAGATATTCTTACAGGCCAAGAAGATATTATTACGGGCCAAGAAGAATTTCAAATACTTTACGGCGAGCAACAACAAGCGTTACAAGATCAAATTATGGCAGGTAATGTTCTTAATGCCTTAGCTGCTGGAGGTATGTTTGCTCCTGCTGCTGCACCTGCTAGAGTACCTTATGAAGATTTTTTACAGGGTATTACATATCGTCCTAGAGAAGCGCCGGAACTTGCTATTAAAACTCCAGCAGTAGACTACAATGAAGAAGCACAACAATTATTAATGCGGACGCGCAGACGAGGGATGTTAGCATGACGTATCTTAATTTAATGAATAACGTACTGCGGCGCTTGCGTGAGGAAGAAACCACGTCAGTCACTAGTACTACCTACGTAAAAATGGTAGGTGATTTTATTAATGATGCAAAAAAATTAGTAGAAGAAGCAACTGACTGGTCTGCTTTACGCGAAACAATAATTGTTTCTACTACTGCATCAGACAATACCTACTCATTAACGGGTGGCGGTGATAATGTAAAAGTTATGTGTGTTCTAAATGACACTAGCAATTTTTTCATGGACTACCAAACAAAAGACTGGTTTAACGAACAGCTGTACATTAGCAGTGCAGCAGAAGGTACACCACGGTACTACACGTACAACGGGCTTGATGTTAGTGGTGATACGCAAGTATTAGTAGGGCCAACTCCTGATGGAGTATACAGCCTACGGTTTGATGTTATTAAACGACAAGCAGACTTAAGCTCTAACACAGATTCGTTGCTTGTACCTTCAATGCCTGTAGTCCATCTTGCTATAGCTTTATTGGCGCGTGAACGTGGTGAGACTGGCGGTACATCTGCTGCTGAATACTTCGCTATTGCTGATAAGTTTTTGTCTGACGCTATTGCTATAGACGCAGTCAAGCACCCTGAAGAGATGGTATTTAGGACTATTTAATATGGCTCAACAACTGCAAAGTATTAATCTTGTAGCTCCGGCATTTAAAGGTGTTAACACCGAAGACTCGCCGTTAGCTCAAGACCCGTCGTTTGCAGAAATTGCAGACAACGCTGTAATTGATAAACGTGGTCGTATTGCGTCACGCAAAGGTCACACTGTTGTGACAACAAACAAGACTGTTCTTGGTACTGACTCGTTGCGGTCTATTAAAGAATTTAAAGACAACGCAGGAAACACTAAGATATTTTCCGTAGGTAACAATAAGATTATTAGTGGTACTGCTACACTGGTTGACGAAACTCCCGGTGGATACAACATTACTGCAAACAACTGGAAGCTTGTAGACTTTAACGACAAGATTTACTTTTTTCAACGTGGGTTTCAACCCCTTGTGTATGACAACGCAGGAGGCTCTGTAATCCCGCTCAGCAGCGTTTCTGGTGCAGCTGGTGTCACGTCTGCTATGTACGGTAACGAAGTCCTAGCGGCTTATGGAAGGCTCTGGACAGCAGACGTTACTGGAAACAAGTCTACTGTTTACTGGTCTGATTTGTTGATTGGTCATGACTGGTCTGGAGGCACTAGCGGTAGTATTGATATCTCAAAGGTCTGGCCTGATGGGTACGACGAGATTGTAGCGTTAGCGGCACACAACGGACTGTTAATTATTTTTGGTAAGCATAGCATTGTTGCATATCAAGGAGCAGAAGCACCAGCAACAATGGCATTGGCTGATACTGTAGCGGGTGTTGGTTGTGTTGACAGAGACACTGTGCAGTACACCGGCACAGACGTATTGTTCTTGTCTCATACCGGACTTAAAAGCTTTGGGCGGACAATACAAGAAAAGTCTATGCCTATTAGCAGCCTGTCCGGTAACATTACCAAGGACATTATTTCTGCGTTACAAAATGAAACAGAGTTTTTTAGGTCCGTTTATAGTCCAGAAGAAGGTTTTTATTTGCTGGCGTTTACAGGACAAAATGTTATCTATTGTTTTGATGTTAGAAGCATACTTGAAAACGGTTCATATCGAGTAACTCGTTGGGTAGGAACAGGGTTTACATCATTTACTAGATTAGAAAACGGAACCGTATATGTTGGAACAACAAACGGAATTAGTCAGTATGCTGGTTACCAAGATAACGGACTAAAATATCGTTTTAAATACTATAGCCCTAGCTTGACTTTTGGTGACGCATCTCGAGTTAAAATTCTTAAGAAATTAAAGCCAACATTAGTAGGGGCAAACGACGCAACAGTATTTCTTAAATGGGCTTATGATTTTGATACGACGTATTCTACAGCTGAGTTTACAGTAGGTACGCAAATTTCTGGCTACTACGGAGAAAGTGAATATACTACCGTAGAATTTACAGCAGGTCAGTTAACTAGTCAAAGATCATTAAACGCCACTGGGTACGGCACAAGCGTAGTGGTTGGGTTAGAAGCAGACATTAACGGAACTGCTTTATCACTTCAAGAAATTAACGTAATGGCTTTAATAGGAAAGCTACTTTAACGGGAGTAAACAATGGACGAAGACATTATTGGCACAGAAGAAATAATGGAGATGGCCGGAGGTGGGAGTAGCGGCTTCTTTGATTTCTTAGGAGACCTTGGATCGTACCTGATGCAACCAGAAGTTTTGCTCCCGGGTGTTGTTGGTGGATTGCTGACAGGAGAAGCTTATGGACGACTTAGTGACATAGGTACTAAAGCAAGAACACGTGCTGAAGAGCTAGCTGCAACACAGTTGGAACAAACACAGTTTAGACCCTTTACCGTAACCACTGCTACTGGGGCTGATCTAGGTACTAGAGTTACTCCTTCTGGTGGTGTTGAAACTACTATGGGTTTGTCTCCTGAAGAAATTGCTTTGCAGACTCAATTACTAGGAGGTGCTGGTGGTTTCTTTGGTCAAGCAGTGCAGCCTAGAGACGCTCGTGAGCAAGCTATCTTTGAAAGAATGCGTAGTACCCAACGCCCTGAAGAGGAGCGTCAGCGTCTTGCGTTAGAAGAACGACTAGCAGCTCAAGGTCGATTAGGAACAAGCTCTGCTGCTTATGGTGGCGCTACTCCTGAAATGTTAGCAATGGCTACAGCGCAAGAAGAGGCCCGTAATAGAGCTATGTTAGGTGCTATGCAACAAGCACAAGCAGAACAAATGCAGCAAGCAGCGTTAGGACAACAGTTCCTTGGATCTGCTTACTTGCCACAACAACAACTTATGGCGGCTACTCAGCCTGCACAGCAGTTGGCAGCGTTACAGCAGCAGGCACAGCTACAAGGTGCTGGTTTGTTTGGTGAAGCAACTATGTCTGGTATTGAGGCTCAGTTGGTTGCAGAACAAGCAAGAGCTAACTTGTTAGGTCAAACAGGTGTTGGTTTGTTGCAAGGTGCGCTAACTCCTAAAGCACCTAGTTATAACATTGACATATCTTCTCTTATTCCCGGCTTAGGGGGGTAAAACAATGGCTAAGTTTTCACAAGAGTTTTTAAGACAGATGGCTAATCCTGCTTTCGGGCAGGGGATGTTTACTGCTGCAAAACAAGCGGCACAGCTTCCTGCACAGTTACAACAACAACAAATGCAGGGCACTCTGCAGTCTGGTTTGTTTCAACTAGAACAAAAAGCAATGGCTGGTACGCTTACTCCAGAAGACTATCAAAAAGCTGTTACTGCTTATGGACAAGTAGCGCAGGCAAACCCTGAACTTGCTGGAGAAATTAGATCTTCTTTATCTAGAGTAGGTACTGCAGTAGGCGCACAAAAAAGAGCAACTGATCAGAACAAAGTTAAATCAGAAGTAGCTAATCTTCGTCAAGCGGCTTTAGCGGTGCAGTCTAAAAAAGGACTAGACCCTGAAGTAAAGCGACAAACTTTAGCTAAAATGAAAATGGACTTTAATCGAATTAAAGAAGCCAACCCTACTGTAGACCTTTCTAGCTTTGAAGGAATGTTTGAAGACGTTGTTGTAGAGGCAGCTCAACTTGATAGGATTGCTAAAGAAGCAGCAGACTCAGAAGCTCGTGACCAACTCTCAGCTCAAATTTTTCAAATAAAGAATTTTGAAACTCTTGAAACAGTAACAGACAGCCTGTTAAAAACTAATCCAGAACAAGCTGAAGCTATTAAGAAGTTTTCTCAAATACAACAAGCAAGTATTGAGAACAAACGAAAAAGAAAAGAGGCACGTGTAGAAAGACAATATGATATTACAGCCGATGTAAGTACAATAAGCAAACAAGCAGAAGATTTGCCTGACTCAGTTCGTGAATTAGTTCAGGCTAAATTAACAGCTGCTAAACAAGAACAACAAAACTATAGGCAAGGCGGTGTATGGACTAATTCAGTAGCAAGAAAAAGAGCGGAGTCACTTATTGAAGATGCTGTTAGCCAAATTGAAAGATTTACTTTTGCTGAAGCAGGTAGAACACTAACTCAAATAACTTCTCTTGAAAGTGATCTTGCTGAGTTAGCTGCACAAGGTGAACCTACTGCTGAACCTCTTGAAATTATGAGAGTAGCAGAAGGTCTTGCTTTACAAAAACACGGTAGAGATTACTCTGATTTACCTCAAGGTAAACAACAATCTATATACAAAGACGCAGTTCAAGCAGAAGCAGAACGAGTCAAAGCTGCTTATCAACGAGAAATAACTGTAAAGACAAGACAGCTATCTGCTTTACGTGGTGAAGAAGTAGCAGAAGAAGAACCAAAAGAAGAAACTTCTAAGTTTATTGAGCCTGTTTCTAAAGAGGCTGTAGCGAAAGCAAGAGCTAACGGACAAACTGACGCTCAGATTAGACGTACATTCCAAAAAATGGGCGTAAACAACGCAAAAATTATTGAGCTACTTTTTGACTAGGAAAAAATCATGGCTAAAGAATGGTACGAATACGGCGCTGATGAATCTGTTCCTGCTTCTGCATACGTTCCTTGGTACGAGCGTGAAGCTGAAGAAAAAGTAGACGACGATTACAGTGCTGTACGATCGGGAGTCGTAGGCTTTGTAGAGACTGCAATAGGCGCAGGTGACGAGCTAGACGCTACTATACGTTTGTTAGTAGGAGAAGCAGACAACTGGTCTGAAGCTATTGGACAGTCTAGATCAGAGCTGGCCGCATTTAAAGAAGAAAACCCTTTGATGTCTGGTGCTATCACTGGTGCTGGATTGATAGGTGCTTTTTTTATTCCCGGCGCAGGTCTTGCAAAGATTAGTCAGGGTGCTAGTAAAGCAGCACGTACTGCTAAGGCCGCTGGACTAGGTGCTGCTGAAGGTGCCGCCTATGGTTTCTTAAGCGGTGAAGGTGAAGAGCGCTTAACAGGTGCCGCTATTGGTGCTGGTGCTGGCGGTGTTTTAAGTGGTGCTGCTGGACGTTTTTTAACCAAAGGCGCGGACGAAATAACTGAACAGCCTTTGCGTAAAGTTGTTGAAAGAGAAGACAGACCAGTAGACATGGGCGGTGCTGAAGGTTTTGCTAATCGTGGCAGAGCTGCTTCTGGTACAGGTGACTTAGACACTAATACACATACTAGAAAGTCTACGTCAGTAGTAGATGATGACTCTGTTCCTGCTAGTATTCACGACGACCCTAAAGAAGGCAGTAGATTAAGAGGATCTTTACTGCTAGGCACAAAAGAGTGGGTTGAAAAAAACGTAGGCATCAGAGCAGCTAGGCTGGTAGAAGATTCTGAGACAATGGTGCGCTCAGAAATGCATGACATTGACGTTATGTTTGATGACAACTTTGGGTTTATTAACAAAGTGTTTGAGGACGACACAGCGTTTAAAAGTCTTTTCTTGCGGATGAACAAAACCATTGACGAGCCTAACAGGACTACGTTTGATATGGCTCGACGATATGCAAAGACTGATGATCAGAAAAAAGCTGTTGACATCTTAGAGTTACAGTCAAAAGTTTTGAGAGATTTAGACTTTGTACCGTATGAAAGATTTGACGATTACATGCCAACAATAAATATTGCAGGTACTTCTGGTGTAACAAAAGTATCGGACTATGACAGCCCGTTACAGGCTCTTAAGAACATGGCTAAGGATGTATCTGCCGCCCGTGCTGTTGCTCGTCGGTTTAACCTTGACATGTCTAAGTATGAAGAAGAAGCTCGAAAGTTAATTGTTGAAAACACTAAGCCAATGTCTCGATTAGATTTTGTTATTAAGAAGGTCAGGGACGAAGCACGTGAGCAGGCATCAAGACAAGGCAATGTATCTGACCCGTCTGCTGTTGCAGATAACTTAAGAGACGCGCTACGAAGTGTACTTGTATCTGCTAAGACAGGCGGTGATGCTGTGGGTGCTGTTGCTCGAAGAGGCATCTCAGCCGCTTTGCTGGCTAATCCGATGAACGCTATCCTTAACTTTGTTGAAGGGTTTAACTCCCCTGTTTATCAGAACGGTATCGTAGCTTGGGCGCAGACAGTACCAAAAGCTGTACTAGCTACATTTAACAGAGAGTTTGGCGCGGTAGAAGGCAGGAAGTGGTTATCAAATAAACAGTTAGGTTTGAATAACTACATGGGTGAAGTACAGAACGCCGCTAAAAAAACATTTGAAGAAGGTGTAGAAACAGCGCGTTATGCAAAGTTACCAACTGCAGCTGCAAGCGTTGTAGATAAAGTGGGTGAAGCTGCTTACACGTTATCAGGTGTACGAGATGTTAACAGGATGAGCCAAGAAATCTTGACTAACTCTTCTATTAAAAGAGGAATGAACTTAGCTAAGAAAGGCGATGAAAAGTCTATGCAAAAGCTACGCGATCATCCCGGTATGCGTGGCTTGTCAGACTCTGAGTTCAACAAAACTGTAGATGCTTTGAAAGAAGGTAAAGTATCTGACCCTTGGGTAGTTAACTTTGCTGGTGCGTCTTTGAACAAGTGGCAACCAGTTAGTGCAAGTGCAATGCCTAGAGCATATAACGACAATCCTAACTTCCGTATTATGTACAGTATGTTGTCGTACATGAACAGGCAAATGAACAACTTGCGTACAGAAGTTGGTTTGAATATTCTTAAAGTAAATGACAAAGGATTAAACACTAAAGAAGGTGTACAAGCGGCAAAGGCGGCGATGCTTAACAGTGCTAAGTACACTGCTTTGTTTGGTGTTGCTGCTGGTATCTGGGACGATGCTCGTAAGACTCTTGACTTCACCAATGATAAGTATATTGAAGACGTCTTAACTCCTGAAGGTATAGCTAGTGCATCTTTTAATCAACTTGCTTCTAACATAAGCAGTGGTGTTATTAACATACGCGCTCAAGAATATGGTGGTGATCCTCTTAGCGTTACTCCTGCTCCTTTGTCAGCAGCTGCTAAACTATCTACAGGTGTAGGCAAGCTACTAACAGAGGGTGACGTAGACCCGCTCCTTAGAGCAACACAGACCTACACGCCCGGTATTGCAACGATTGATAGGATTGTAAGAATGACCCCCGCCATTCAAGAAGAGCTTGGCAGGGGCCGTTTGTTTACAGACTAGATCTCGCAGTTGTTACCAGTACAGGCTAACGTCTGTGACCCTTCAGTCATGTCAGAGTTTTCAGAGATGTTCCAATCAATAGTCTCTGGAAACTCTGCCTTCAATGTCTCATAAGTTTCCTCATCAATAGGCTCATAAGGTGCTTGCTGGTATGTGTGTTCACTGTACGGCAAGAACGACACACCACTGATCTTATCGAACTTGTTGTACAACCACTGACCTACCTCAAGAAACTCATCGTCCCTGTAGTAACAGGTCATTGACGGTTTGTGTTCACACCAATAGTCCTGATAAATCTCCCACAGTTCTAACTGCTCCATAGCACCCATTTCAGAGGCCACCACAGCCCCGTCAGGGGACTTTATAGGGAAGCTGAATACCTTGGTACTGGGTGACATTACATCGTCCTCTACGGGGATTCCTGCGGCCTCAAGGACTGCACACAATGGGTCTCTTGCATCTGCTCGTACTCGTCTAATGTACTGTTGTGCATATCTAGGGTGTATCCCACTAGCAGAATCCACCAGCTGACTAACAGTACCGCTAGGCTTAACGGCGGTGATAGCAGTAGAAGTATTAATAGATAGTCGGTCAGCCCACGATTTATTCGTAG